>SAMEA104315435__coassemble_480_pt1 | contig 65031 bp, 56 predicted proteins | sample SAMEA104315435__metabat2_low_PE_020 | metagenome-assembled genome bin SAMEA104315435 (sample SAMEA104315435) | gut metagenome | biome: Monkey gut; feature: monkey-associated habitat; material: faeces | place: China | collected 2013
GCTTATGCACCAGGTTTCCAATATGGGATTTTACCCCCGCTCTTGACAAAGAGCCATAATAAAAAGACCGTAACTTCAAGTTGCAGTCTTTTTATTATTTTTAAACATACTATTTACTCATGTAAATACATTGTACTTACATTGTATTTACAAAATATTATATCTTCATATTGTATAAAATATAAGGACCTGACTACCTATATTATACTTTTATACACTTATAACTACTCCACCATCATTAGCATATAATGTACTTACACCTCTTGTATTAACTACAATGATATCTTTGTACTCACAAGACTTTAAGAATGCCTCCTTAAGAACTGCTGCTCTGTCAGGGCAGTTACAATGAGCTATTGATAATACTTTATTCTTAGAGTCTTTCACATCAGAATTAACAATCTCTACAAGTCTCTTAAGTGCTTTATTCATTCCACGAACCTGATCAAGCTGAACAATATCTCCGTCATCAGCTCCCATGATAGGTTTAATATGAAGTGCCTGTGCAATGAATGCCTTAACATTAGAAAGTCGTCCATTCTTTCTAAGATTATCAAGACTCTCAAGTATGAAATATGTACACATTCCATCTCTAAATCTACTAATCTCATCAACTACTTCTTCGAAACTTTTTCCACTCTCGCATAATTCTAATATCTTAAGTGCAATAACTCCTTCTCCTGCTGATGCAGACTTTGAGTCACATACATAGACATTATTCTTGCCATCTTCTTCTATATATATATTCCTTCCAAGTTCAGCACTATTATAAGAGCCACTTAACTTAGATGATAATGTTACAACATAGACATCTGTCATCTCATCTGACTCATAAGCTTTAACATACGCATCCGGTGATGGACATGCTGACTTTGGACAACTATCACTCTTCTTCATCTTCTCAATGAATTCAATCTGATTAAAATTCTCATCATCAACAATATTCTCACCATCAACTTCAAGTGTTAATGGTACAAAAACGAAATGTTCATTTTTTCTATATTCATCAGGTAGATCACAACAACTATCTACAACTATTCTGTAGTTCATATATTATCCCTCTCAATCTCATATGGTTTCCATTACTACTTATTATAACACCTAATATCAGTTTTGAAAATATCTATTTCTACATCAAACAGTTCTTTTTTCTACATCTTTCAACATTATATTCTAACTATGCCATAACATTAAGAAGTTTTTTTGTATAATCAATTCATTATGCCTCAATATTCTGTAAAGTTTATTTTTTAGCTTCATCTCAATATCTTACATTTCTCTAAATATGATTTTTAAAATTTCACAATTCGACATTCTATATATGCCACATTTTGCCAAAATTATTCTGTAAAAAATGCATTAACAAGCTGTTCAAGATATACCTGGTCTTTTACTCCCATCATCTCTCTTGCAGAATGCATAGCAAGCATTGGAATACCAATATCAACTGCTTTCATAGCCATAAGTGTTGAAGCCGGTGAACCAAGAGTACTTCCTGTTGTTCCATCAGATCTATTAGCAAACTTCTGATATTTTACATCATATTTATGACATAACTGTTCTATTATTCCTACTGATTCACAATCTGTTGCATAAGTCTGTGAAGCTGCTCTCTTAATAATAACGCCCTGATTCAGTATATTAACATTAGTAGGATCTGCTTTCTCACTTCTATTTGGATGACATGCATGTGCAACATCAATTGAGAGAAGGAAACCATCTGTAAGATCTCTAAGATATCTATCTCTGTCAAATCCAAGTTTTGCATATACTCTTTCCATTATTATTGTAAGAACTGAAGATGCTGCTCCCTGTTTAGTTCTATTACCAACTTCTTCATTATCAAACATAGCTGCAATATTAAGTCCTTCTTCTCTGCCTGCATTAATAATTCCCTGCACACAGCTCTCAACAGATGTTGTATTATCAAGTCTTGGACATGATATAAATTCTTCATTAAGACCTACAAACTGACCTTTATCATAATTATATACATATAATTCAAAATCAAGAATATCATCTTTTGCTACTGATAATTCCTTTGCAAGATATTCCATAAAGAAATCATTCTTATTAAGTTCATCTTCTATAACTGTAGCAAGTGGTATCATATCTGTCTGTCTGTTAAGTTCAATTCCTTCATTAATCTTACGATTCATATGAATAGCGAGGTTTGGAATTGTAAATACCGGTCTGTCAAAATCAACAATCTTCTTCTCAGGTGCAAATACATTATCACTCTTAAGTGACACTCTTCCTGCTACTGAGAGAGGTCTGTCAAGCCATGTATTAAGAATTGGTCCACCATATACTTCTACATTGATTCTTCCATATTCCTTAACCAACATCTCTGGATTAGGCTTAATCGCAAGACATGGATGATCCGTATGTGATGCTGCTATTCTTATATTATTATTATCTGCAAACTTCTTACCTATTGTAAATGCTATAACTGATGAGTCAAACACATTAACATAGTATCTGCCACCAAATTGAACATTAAAATCTCCAGTCAAATCAAGGCTCTCAAAGCCTGCCTCTGAAAGTCTCTTCATTGCATATCTAGCTGAAGTAAATGAACATGTAGATGCATTACATGTATCTATTAATCGTTCTGCTGTTTTTCTAAAATCCATTTCAATTCTCCCTTTTAATTTTTAGTTTTATAATTGTCCACTGACAGTTATTTTTAGTATATCTCAATTTATCGGATACTGCAATGTGATTATTACATACCTCATTACATTGCTCACAATAATTATTTATGTTATAATTATTCAAAATATCATTATGCAATAGATAATTGTGTTTCTAAACTCTCATTGTGTTTACTATATAGATGGAAGTTATGCAATTATCTGGAATGGATAACTATTGGAGGATATATGTTAGGAATAAAAATAGAAGACACAAAATCTTTTATGTCTAAATTACTTATTAAAGATACTTTTAATGCATTTCGCACTCATGAAGTTTCACTTACAACATTCGCAACATTTAATATTGATGGCAAATTAAACAGTGATTTTTATGATTCAGATGAACTTATGGCACTTCGTGACAATGACTATGCTCTATGGGATAAGATAAAGCCTATAATGTATGAACTTATCAAAGGCAACAAACTTCCCCATTCATTCAAGATAGTACTATCAATGTTACCTGATAATGCTGCAAGGATAATACATAATAGTGGTGTGAATATTAATCCTGAAGATGTAGCCGGTCTTTTTATAACTATAAAATATGAAAATGAAACTGTATCTATTGTAACTGGAACAAGTCTTAAAATATTCACTATGGACAAATCTCTAGAGCATGCCTGGGATAGTACTTTTAGCGAATTTCTAAAAGCAAGCGGTATACCTTTTACCAATGTATAAACATTTCGCCATTTTTATTGTTAGCACTCTTTTAAAATGAGTGCTAATTTTTCCTTGACATTCATAATAAGCAGTATTATTATAAGATACAAAGGTCAGATTACTGACAGAATCGATTAAGGAGTGATTTTTATTATGGCAAATACACATGGCAATCTATCAATTAACAGTGACAATATTTTTCCTATTATAAAGAAATGGTTATACTCTGATCATGATATATTCTTCAGAGAATTAATCTCTAATGGCTGTGATGCTATTACAAAACTGAAAAAACTTGAGATTATGGGTGAATATGAACCAAAAGATGATACAGTTTACAAAATCTCTGTTATCGCTAATCCAGATGAAAAGACTCTCAAATTCATCGATAATGGTATTGGTATGACAGAAGATGAAGTTAACGAATATATTAATCAGATCGCATTCTCAGGTGCAGCTGATTTTCTTGAAAAATACAAAGATAAGACTAATGAAGACCAGATAATTGGACACTTTGGTCTTGGTTTTTACTCAGCATTCATGGTTGCTGACAGAGTTACTATCGATACTCTCTCTTATAAAGAAGGTTCTAAGAGCGTTCATTGGGATTGTAACGGTGGTACTGAATTCGATATGTCAGATGGAACTAAGACTACACAGGGTACTGAGATTACATTATTCTTAAATGAAGACAGCTATGAATTCGCTAATGAATATAGAGCAAGAGAAGTAATTGAAAAATATTGTTCATTCATGCCTGTTGAGATCTTCTTCTCAAGAGAAGGTGGCGAACCTGCTTACGAGACAATAGATGAAAGCGAACTCAAAGACTCTGATACAATCATTGAGAGAATCCACGAAGACGCCAAGACAAAAGAAGTTGATAAAGAAGACGGAACTAAAGAGACTGTTGAAGTATCACCTGCTAAAGATTCCATTAAGATTGCAAAGAGACCTACTCTTATGAATGAGACTTCTCCTCTTTGGACAAAACATCCTAATGACTGTACAGAAGAAGAATACAAAGAATTCTATCAGAAAGTATTCAAAGATTATAAAGAACCTTTATTCTGGATACACCTTAACATGGATTATCCATTTAACTTAAAAGGTATTCTATACTTCCCTAAACTTAATACAGAATATGATACAGTTGAAGGAACTATCAAATTATATAATAATCAGGTATTCATCGCAGATAACATTAAAGAAGTTATCCCAGAATTCCTTCTTCTCTTAAAAGGTGTAATTGACTGCCCTGATCTTCCTCTTAACGTATCACGTTCAGCTCTTCAAAATGATGGCTTTGTTAAAAAGATTAGTGATTATATAACTAAGAAAGTTGCTGATAAGTTATCAGGAATGTGCAAGACAGATAAAGAAAATTATGAGAAATATTGGGATGATATCAATCCATTCATCAAATTTGGATGCTTAAAAGATGAGAAATTCTCTGAAAAGATGAATGATTATATTCTCTTTAAAAATCTTGATAATAAATATCTTACTCTTCCTGAATGTCTTGAAGAGAACAAAGAGAAACACGAGAATACAGTATTCTATGTTACTGATGAAAATGAACAAAGCCAGTATATCAATATGTTCAAGGAAGAAGGCATTGATGCTATAATCCTTAAACATAACATTGATCAGCCATTCATAACACATCTTGAACAGAAGAATGAACATGTCAAATTCCTTCGTATAGACTCAGATCTTACTGATACATTCAAGGAAGAGACTAAAGAAGAAGATAAGGAAGCTCTTGAAACTCTTACTACTACACTTACAGATGTCTTCAAGAAAGCTCTTAATAATGACAAGCTCGACATCAAAGTTGAGAAATTAAAGAATGAAAACATATCATCAATGATTACTGTTAATGAACAAAATCGCCGTATGCAGGATATGATGAAGATGTATAATATGTATGGAATGGATCCTTCAATGTTTGGCGAATCAAAGACTTTAGTTCTTAATGCTAACAATAGTCTTGTTAAATATGTTGCAGATCATAAAGATGCTGATAACATATCATTATTTTGTGAACAGCTTTATGACCTTGCTTTATTAAGTCATTCACAGCTTAAACCAGATGAAATGACTAAATTCATTGCACGAAGCAATGAGATTATGACTCTCCTTACTAATATGTAAAATATTTAGTGCTTTATAATCTCAGGCTTTGAACTTATTATTCATATAGATAAAAACGCCAGTTTTTTCAAAAAATCTGGCGTTTTTCTATTTATTTCATTTCAACCTGTTAATATTTTTTGCAAATATGCCGAGGTAAATTTTACAATACTCTTTCATATATCTTGTTATTCTTTACTGAATAAGGTACAATAGTAAGATAATAAATATATCAAAGTTACAAAAAGGAAAGGCGGAATTATTGTGGCAGAAAATGAACAGGCTTATAGTGGAATAAATTCATCCTCCAAAAAGTCTACAATCTTCAAAGAAATAATAAGTTATATAGTCATTATCCTGATTGCAGCCATCATTGCTTTTTGTTTTAATAAATATATTATCATGAATGCAAATATACCCTCCGGTTCAATGGAGACAACTATTATGACTAATGATAAAGTTATTGGCAATCGATTAAGTTACTGCTTTTCAGAGCCAAAGCGTGGGGATATTATTATATTTCCTTTCCCCGATAATCCAGAAAAAACATATATCAAGCGTATTGTTGGTATGCCTGGTGATACCTTAGAGATTAAGAACAATGCTGTTTATATAAATGGTACTGAATACTTTGAAAGTTACCTTCCGAAAGCTCCTCGTATGGATGATTACCCAAAAACTGTAATTCCTGATGGATGTTACTTTGTTCTTGGTGATAACAGAGAAGATTCTGTTGATTCACGTTTTTGGAATAATCCATTTGTTGAACGTGATACCATTATTGCGAAGGCTATTGTAGTATATTATCCACGTTTCCAGCTTTTAAAATAGTTGTGAATTATGGTAAAATAGGCTATAATGCAATGGGGCTTATGTCAGTATAAAAAATATGATAGGTGGTTAGTATATGGCAAACGATAACGAAAAAAAAAGTGGTTTTGAGTATATCAATCTATATGATGAAGAAACCGTAAATAATGCAAAAGAGGATAAAAATCTATCCGGAGATTCTATCGCTGATAATGGTTATACAGCATCGTCTTCAGATATTGCTAAAAAAAGTAAGAAAAAACGTACAAAAGATGAAGAACCTTTTAATTTGAAAAAAGAAATCTTTAGTTATATAAAGATTATATTATGTGCAATAGTTATAGCACTTGTATTTAACAATTTCATAATTGTTAATGCCAGTGTTCCATCTTCTTCGATGGAATCTACTATTATGAAAGGTGACAAGATAATCGGTAACCGTCTCTCATATAAGTTCTCAGAACCAGAACGTGGAGACATTATTATATTCAAATTTCCTGATAATGAAGAGGAGAACTATATTAAGCGTATTATAGGATTACCTGGTGATATTATCGAGATAACTAATGGAATCGTCTATATCAATGGTGAAGCCCTCGATGAATCATATCTTCCGGCCCATCCATATATGGAAGATTTTCCGGCTACTGTTGTTCCTGATGACAGTTACTTTATGATGGGTGATAACAGACTTAACTCCAAAGACTCACGTTATTGGAATAACAAGTTTGTATCTAAAGATAAGATTCTTGCAAAAGCAATCTTTATCTACTCACCTAAGTTTAAACTTATCAAATAGGTAAGTATCTTATCTTTAAAAGAAATAGCCTCTCTTTAAACTGGTTATCTTAAAAGGGTTATCCGCTCTTTTAAGATAACCAGTTTTTAACGATATAAAGGGTTATAGTTAAATCAACTATAACCCTTTTATTGCTTCTAGCTTCCAAAATGTGAATTATATACATCAAAGAAATTCGTACTTGTTCCTACTGATTCTTCAGTGAAATCAATTTTATCCCATACATCTTCATTAAATTCTGAAGGAAGTGTATTAATATAAGAATCATATTCTGTATTAAATGCCTCTTCTTTTGCATTTCTAAGCAGATCTATCTTATTCTTAGCTGTCTCATCTTTATTATAATCAGATATACACTTTGCAAGATAATAACTATCTGAAGTCTCTATAACTTTTGATACTTCATTATTCACAAGTTCAAATATCTCATCGTCTACCTGTGTTGGCATATCGCCACGTTTTACCATCTTCTCATATATATCATCATCACTATGTTCTACCGCAAGCGATGCAAAATCACCACCGTCTTTTACTTGTGTCGCAATCGCATTGATAGCAGACAACTTATCATCTCTATTCTGCTCATTCTTCTCAATTCGTATATATTGGATCGTAATAATTCTCGCATCATCATCACTTATCTCTACATTAACGCTTCCTGTAAGTTCTTCATATATCTTCTCTGCATATAGATACTCTCTATATATTTCTTTTACAGATTCAATATCCATCTTAAGACCTGTCTTTTCTTCATCTGACAGTGCATTATAGTATTCATCTGCTGCAAGCTCTATCTGCTGCTCTTCTGATGCTTCAAGTTCTATGCCTTTATTCTTTGCAAGAAGATACATGCACTTTATCCTTGCTAATTGCTGTTTAACTACATCCTTAACATATTCTTGCATAGTCTGGTCATTATCATTAACTTTTACATTCCATATATCCTTACCATATACTGCTTCATATTGATTACGGACTGTATATAGGAATAATTCTGCTTCCTTAACAGTGCAGACACTGCCACCAATCTTAAACATTTCATCATTCTTAAGTCCTGTTGATATAAATATTCCGTCATTACTTTTACACCCAGAAAAGATGAAACAAATTGACATTACAATAACAATAAAATTCTTTTTTATCTTATCCATCCTGTAAGACACACCCTATTCTCCCATCTGTTATCGTTTATTTACTATATCACCATAAGTAAAGTTTTAAAACTGCATTTTCAAAAGCAGTATATTATCTTTACTATATACAAACAGTTCAATCATCAATTATGCTTCAACAACTAGAAACTTACCATTAGGAAGTTTAAATACTTCTAATGATTCTTCTATATCTTCAATTGACATTCCTTCAACGTCAACTCCTTCTTCTTTCCAATATTCTCTTATATCTTCAAGAGAATCAAATTCCTGTGCAAATACATCCTCAAGAAATTCTTCTGCTTCTTCAACAGTCTCTGCAACCGGTTCATCAAAAAGTTTAGTCTGCTCCTTTAAAAAAACCTCAGCACACATAGTAATATCCATAAATTCTACCTCCAAAATTCTGTTTTTAACAGATATATATTTTACTGTGAACTGCCCATCACCTAAAGGTAGTGGGTTTTACGTTCTAGCTTATAAAATAATACCATATATATTATTCATCGGCAATTATATTTTACATTTTCTCCTATAATTAATAATCTTCTCAATCATCACTAAAGCTATTTTTATGATATTTGAAAATTGGACTTTTATAGAATTAGATTTATTTCAAAATTGGACTTTTATAGAATTGAATTTCTACAGAATTGGCTTTTTATAGAATTGGTTTTTTACTGAATTAGATTTTTACTGAATTGTTTTTTTACTAAGTTGGATTTTTACAGAATAAATGCTCACAAATATATTAATTCTGAAGTAAAAAAATAGAAATGCTGTCTAGGATGAATAAACAGCATTTCTATTATTTTGAAGGTATTAAATTTTATAAAAATTGCTTTTGCGTAAGGTCTAATGTTCCTTAACGTAATTATATTTTACCAAATAGTAGTTTTATGAACAATAGGAAATACGACCTATTTTCAATGTACTATTGACCTATTTTTATGTTTTTAGTAGTCTTTTTGTACAATACATATATGCTCATATATATTTGTTACTACATTTCCTGTAATATTCTGTCAAGTTCCGTTTCCACACAATCTGTTATATCAGTGCATCTTCTCTGTATATCTTCTACAGCACTACTCATTCCGAAACTTCTTCCAACTGCTTCAAACATCTCAATATCATTATAATTATCACCAAATGCAATACATTCTGTTTTGTCAATTCCAAGTTTTTCCTGAATCGCCTTTATCGCATTACCTTTATTCACTCCAAATGCCGTAAAGTCAAGCCATTGCTTACCTGATATGACTGCCTGTACTTTATCTGACCATTTATTCATAAAATGTTCTCTGCATAATTCAATATCAGTAGGATTGTATACAGATATCTTTAGCAAATCTTCTTCCACTTCATATATATTATCCACTATTGTAACATTATTTTTAACTATATATTTCATCCTATGTACATATTCTTTGGATTTTGGCATAAGATATGAAGTATTACGTCCTGATAAGAGTATCTCACAATCTTCATAATCATATATATCTCTCATAATCTCAATTCCAAGTTCTCTATCCATTGGTTTTTCATATATTATCTCATCCTTATATATAACTAATGCACCATTCTCACATATATACATCAGATCATCACTTACCGGTGCAAATAGTCTTTTTAGATTAGGATACTGTCTACCACTCGCTGGTGCAAATATTACCCCTCGCTCTTTTAATGCTTTCACAAGTGGGAATAATCTCTCATCACAGTCCTGTGCTCCATTTCTTAAAATTGTTCCATCAAGATCGCTTGCTATTAATTTTATCATCTTCTTACCCTGCACTTTCATAATATCTTTTTATAGTATAACTTCTCTATCACGTAAAGCTAATGAACTTCACATAAAGTTAATGAACTTATGTAAACTTAATTAACTTATATTAAGTTCATATTCTTATAAGTTAGTTAGGTTTCCATCTAAGATTCGTATGTTCTTGTTAGAAACTTAATAGCCTCCAAGTTTTATCTTCAATCTTACCAAAGAGACTTTAACTCTATTATACATCATATATACAACAAATGGCAAAGAGACTTCTTAATTATGTCTCTTTGCCATTTATCTTGTAGATAATCTGGTTATGTATATATGTATAATTATAATCTTTTCTATACTTATTAGTTCATTCTATACTGCCATATTATCTATACTGTTATCATTCATATATTTTCCACGACTATATACTCTAGTCCATACACATCATCTATATATATCTTCTATGATTATATATCACTCTAGTCCATACATATCATTTATGCATATCTTCTATGATTATATATCATTCTAGTCCATACATATTATGCTGCAAGTTTCTTATTATCTGACTGCATTACCAAAAGTCCTGCTTTTCTCATTGCCGGTCTTAATGCAATATATAATACTGATGCAATTGCAATTGATGTTGCTGCATTAACCAATGTTGCCATAGCACCAATCTTAGCCCATACAGCTGCTATATCCTGTGGAACTCCAAGAATATATGACTTATAAAAATATCCTACAAGTGGATCTGCAATTACATTGAATAACATACCTGCTATACATGCTCCAATTGTTACGCCTACAACTTTACCTTTGTTCTTTTCTTCTGATACGTTAAATATCTTATGAGCAACAAGTCCTACAATTAAGCCGATGCATAACTTTAATAAAAATGTCTTTGGTGCACTTGTAACATAACCTGATGTTAAATCTGCAAGAGTCATACCAACTGCTCCTGCCATTCCGCCCCAGAGACCTCCGATTAATAATGCTGCAAGTACGCAGAATGCATTACCAAAATGGATTGCTGTCTTCTCTGTTCCTACAGGTATATCAATCTTAAAATATGCAAAGCCAATATAGCATAATGCTGCACAAAGTGCTGCCTGTGTAAGAACTTTTATGTCTGTCTTCTTCTTATCATTTTTTGATGTAAGTGCTGTAATAAGAGCAACCACACCTATGATAAATACAACTAATGAAAGTGCAAATAAAAGATTAAGATTGTCACCTGGTTCTTCTACTGCATTACGTTTTGCTATTGTAACTATACTTGCTACAAGTCCTAATACTGTTATAATAGCACTTACAATAACTGATATTTTCTTATCTTTTTCCATAATATCTTCCTCCCAAATAGTACTAGAGAATTTCTTTAATGAATTTTTATTCATTTATAAGAATGTCTATAACTTTTGTAGGAAATTCTATCATTAGTCTGGTTGTTTTAAAACTACCACTTTGCATTTTTTTGACCATGCCAGTTCATTTTATTTTACTATTACAGTAATATATCATTCTCTTTTAACGTCTTGTGAAATGTTGCAATTGGGAAACCAACAACATTGTTATATTCTCCTTCTATGGAAGTTATATATTTGGCAAAACGTCCCTGTATAGCATACGCACCCGCTTTATCATAAGGTTCATCAAGACTTATATACTCCTGTATCTCTCGCTCTGACATATCTGCTACTCTGACTTTAGTCTCAGCTGCAAATACAAGTTCTTTTTTAACATTACTCTTATTAATAATAACAGTTACACCTGTATATACTCTATGTTCTCTCCCTGCCAATCCTGATATCATATTGTAAGCATCATCTCTACTATGTGGTTTACCAAGTATCTGATTATCAACTGATACAACCGTATCCGCACCAATTATCATATAATCTTCATTATCTGATACTTTTTTCTCCACATCTTTTGCTTTTACTATTGACAGTTCTTTTACAACATCTGCAGGTATAGTCTTAGTTATTATCTCTTCTTTTTCACTTTTTATTATCTCAAATTCATATCCGGCATTATGAAGAATCTCTTTTCTTCTCGGTGAACCTGATGCTAGTATTATTCTCATTATTACTTCCTTACTTAGTTTTTGTGAACTCTATATTACAGTTTCATTCATCTTATTTAGCTTCACTTAATCTGACATCAAATCCATTCTTGATAAGAGCTTTTACTACTTTATCAAAATCTTTGCCCTCAACAGTTATAAATATCTCCTGAAGACCAATTGTCTCTGTATCAATCTGGACTATATTCTTAATGTTACCGCCATGTCTTGCTATTATCTCTGATATTCTTGCAAGAACACCTTTGAAATCATAAGTAACAACAACAAATGTATCCTTTTTAGAACCAAATATCTTCTGATACTGCTTGAATATTGCCTGCTGTGTTACTATTCCAACAAGTTCTTCTTTTTCATTCGTTACAGGTATGAATCTTACCTTCGAATTAATAAACATAAGTGCTGCTTCTTCTATAGGCTTTTCTACACTTATTGTCTCTAATCTTGTCTTCATAAGTTCGATAACTTTTTTGTCAAGGAATTCTTCCTTGGTTCCTTCAAACTCTTTAAAGTAAGTTTCATAAACATATCTCTTTGAAAGAACACCTATAAACTTCTTTCCATCGACTACCGGCATTGAAAATAGCTGATTATCTTCAATAATCTGTAATGCCTCACGAAGTGTATTATCAACAGATACACTCTTTAATTCTGGAAATGGAATCATAATTGTCTTTACCTTCATACGCAATACCTTCCTCTCTGTCTATCATAACTGTATTATACTACATTCCCCTTATTTTTGCTACATCTCATCCATTGAAATAACATCTTTATTAACGTCTATTCCTCTTGTCTCAACCGGTGTTGAGAATACTATCTGTGTACTTGTTCTTCCAAATTTCTGAAGCTGACCTATGAATGTATCAAGGTCTATAGTACTTGCAAATGCTACTTTTAATAGCATTGAATAATCACCTGTTACACAGTTACATTCTATTACATTATGACAATCTCTTACAAAAGGATAGAATTCCGGTTTCTGTGCAGGCACTATCTCAAGATTAATAAATGCTGTTATATGATAACCTAACTTCAATGGATTAACCTTAGCTTCATATCCGACTATTATATTCTCTTTTTCAAGTCTCTCAAGTCTTGCTGATACTGCCGGCGATGACAAAAATACCTGTTCTGCCAATGCTTTTAAAGGCATTCTTGCATTCTGCTGTAATAGTGTTACTAATTTTTTATCAATTTTATCCATATATATTCCTCTTTTCCTTATATATTAGATACTTATCTAATATGATACTGTTTGCGTAAAAAAAAGACAACCTTTGTATTACTACAAAAATTGTCTTCTTCGACATCTTCTACTTCTTTACTTCTCAGCTTAATTATATTAACTCTGAAGCTGTTATTTTAAAGAAAATTAACTTTCAAAAATTATTTTACAATATATGTTAAAAAAACACAAGTATTTTTTTCTATATACTGATTAATAATCCTGTCTGTATTAAGAATGTATCAACAAAAGCCTCATCTATCATTCAATAAATGAGGCTTTATATGTCATTCGTTAAAACAATTACAATATCTTTCTTATAAAAAATATTCTGTTAAACATCTCTATATCTTAATAATACATATCGAATTCATCATCATCATATGAATCATTCTCATATTCTCTGGTCCAATCGATATTGTTAGCTCTTTTTGGCTTCATCTGAGGCTTGGCTGTCTTTGCTTTTCGATTGTCATTCTCTTTACGCATAACAGCTTTCTTCTCTCTCTCAAGGCGTTTTACAATCTCCATCTTGTCTGGCTGCTGTTCCTTGACTTTACTCTCTTTTGAAGACTGGTTTCTTCTCTCGGACTGACGCATCTCTCTGTCTAAATCCTTATCCTTGTCTCTTGGAACAAAGTTACGGTTTTTAAATCCGCCACCATCTCTGTTATTACGGTCTCTGTTTGCATTGTCACGGTTGTTATCACGGTTATTATCTCTCTTAAATCCGCCATTACCGTTGCTATCTTTTTGACCTTTAAAGTGTGGCTTTGCGTCTCTAGCTTCGTAGCCTGCACCATTATTTCCTTTCCCTGAATTTTTCCTTGGTCTGTTATCCTTTTGATTTTGATAACGTTCTGTGTTATTTCTGTTGTTTGATTTAAATTCTTTGCTGCGGTTTTCACCTGCATTACTTGTAACCACGAAAGCTTCTCCTTCCAAATATAGTATAAATGGTACTTACGACCTATGTTCTATTTTATAATATTTTTCCCACAAGTCAACCATTTTTTCATTGTTTTTGATCGTTTTTTATATCGTTTTTATTTCAGCTTTTCTTTATACTTTATTTCCTTGATTTTTATATTTATTTCTGTTAGAGTGATTATGTGGTTAATCACACAATATAGTCTATGAAAAGAGGTATATAATGTCAAAAGAATTTGAAAATGAAAATGATGGTGAATTCACTGTAACACTTAGTCTTGATAATGGCGAAGAACTTGAATGTGCAGTTATCACAATCTTTGAAGCAGGTGACAATGATTATATAGCATTACTTCCTTTAGAAGGTGAAGAAGCTGATGAAGGTGAAGTATTCTTATATCGTTATAGTGAAACTGATAATGGTGAACCAGTTCTTGATAATATTGAAAGCGATGAAGAATATGATATCGTATCTGATGCTTTTGATGAATTCCTTGATTCTCAGGAATTTGATGAATTAGTTGATGCTGACGATGAAGAATAATCTATAATTAGCAATCATAAAAACAATAGCCCCTAGAACGCATAATATGTGTACCAGGGGCTATTGTACTGTATCACTGACATTTCGCCAAATAACTTGTATAAGACTAGATTAATCTTCCGGTTTTACCATTCCAAGATTGAAGTGTTTTCTACAAAGTGATATATATTTGTCATTAGCGCCAAGTACAACCTGCTCACCGACTCTTACTATCTCACCTTTTTCATTAACTCTCGCATTGCATCTTGCACCACTTCCACACCAGCATACCGTCTTAATCTCTTCAATCTTATCTGCCCATGCAAGCAGCCATTTGCTCCCCTCAAAAAGTTCATTTTGAAAATCTGCTCTTAATCCGTAACATATTACCGGAATTCCAAGATCATCTACAATATGAACCATGAATTCAACCTGTGATCTGGTTGCAAACTGAGCTTCATCTACAATTATACAATCATATTTTTTAAGTTCATCATCACTTAATCTTACTAATTCTTCAAGATATTCACATTCACTTTCAAGCCCGATTCTTGAACGCACAATCTTATCGCCATCACGAGAATCTATCTTAGGTTTTACAAGACAGCTTGTCTTACCTCTCTCTTTATAATTATAGTCAACCATAAGTGCATTAGCAGTCTTAGAACTTCCCATTGCACCATATCTAAAATATAGTTTAGCCATACCTCTAATTCTCCTTAATCTTAATTATTCTATTGGTAATAAGGAACTCTGCATCCATAACCAGTTCCTTACCTGAATTTTTAAAAAATATATACAGTTTAGTATCTTCCTTTTTACGAATTATACCTTCACCATATTTTACATGTTCAATATGAGTACCTTCCTTAAGTTCATTATCTCCAATACTCATCTCTCCTACAAAACGTGACGGAACAAGCTTCTTATTATATCTCTCATTAACATAAGCTACACATAGATTCTCTTTAGCTCTTGTTATTGCAACATAGAACATTCTTCTCTCTTCTTCGATATCAGCATCAAGAACTGCTTTGTTATGTGGGGTTATTCCTTCATTCGCATCTATTATGAATACATCTCTATATTCAAGACCTTTACTCGAATGAAATGTTGCAAGAGATACACCATCAACATTCTCTCTCTGCTTTCTCACTTGTTCTATAAGTTCTTTTGAATACTCATCCATGTGTTCAAACCACTCTTCGTATGTAGCAAACCCTCTTGCTGTCTCCATTATCTCATCAAGTGTATCAAGAAGATCTTCATATTTCATTCTTCTATATTCTGCATACTCTTTAAGATAATCTTCATATCCAATTGCATGTCTTATATAATTGATAGCTGCATACGGTGCCATCTTCCTTAACATTCTAAGATCATATATCAGTTTGTTGATTCGCTCTACCATCCAGTCTTTATCTCTATAATAATAGCACAGTTCATCAAAATTAACTTCCACATCAGGGAGACTGTCCCTGCTTATATATCTCTTTGGCTTATTCATAATCTGTAAAAACTGTGCTCTGCTGGTATCGCCAAGTGCTACTTTTATATATGAGATAATATTCTTAGCTATAAAGTGTTCAAATATATTAGGTATCGAATCTCTCGTCTTAAATGGAATATTATATTCCATAAACTTCTGTATAAGAAGCCGTGGTCCGATATTAGTCCTGAACAGAACTGCCATATCACTGTAATTATGTCCATTCTTCTTATATTCTTTTATCTTAGACAGAATATACTCATTCTCTTCCTTCGAATTGGCAAATTCCATAATATCAACAGGAATTCGATTCGTATTGCCTGCAATTATATTCTTATCAAATCGTACTCTATTATGACCAATAACTCTCTTTGCACACTCAACAACAGTCTCTACTGAACGATAATTAGTATCTAGCAAAACTCTCTTTGCATTATCATAATCTTTTTCAAAATTAAGCATAATCTCAGGTTTTGCGCCTCTAAAGCCATATATCGACTGATCATCATCACCAACTGCGAATATATTATCTGTGGGAGCCGCTATCATCTTTATCACATCATATTGTATCTTATTGATGTCCTGAAACTCATCAATAAGTATATATTTATATTTGTTCTGCCATGCTGCAAGTATATCTTTACGCTCTTTTAAAAGTTCATAGCACATTACAAGCATATCATCAAAATCCAACAGATTATTACTTATCAGATAATTTTCATAAGAGTTATATATCTTCTTAAATGTATCATCTGCACAATTAGACGAATAATAGTTATTAATATCTATTCCTTCATTCTTAACACGGCCTATCTCGCTCAACACATCGTTAACAAACTCTGTTTCGTCTTCTATATCCATATTGAGTTTCTGAACGGTTTCTCTTACTTTCGCTATTCGCTGCTCTTCTCTTACTATATTGGACGCATTATAATTATATGCATATCTAAGTATATTAAAATATATAGCATGAAATGTACCAAATGTAACTGGCATAGGTCCACCTGCAAGTTTTATAAATCGCTCTTTCATCTCTATAGCTGCTGCTTTTGTAAATGTTATCACAAGAATATTCCCCGGATTAACTCCATAATGCTCTATAAGATTAAGAGTTCTTCTCGTTATAACAAAAGTCTTACCTGAACCCGGTCCGGCAAGGACAAGCATTGGACCTTTATAATGTTCTATAGCTTTTTTCTGACCTTGATTTATCTCCATATCATTCACCTTTTATTATATACAGCAAATATATCCTTATTATCCTATTAATATTCTATTAGTATTCTTTCGGTATAATTTGCTGACATTATCTTAATTCCACATCTGAAAATTATTTCATATACGCTATATATTGTCAAGTCAACTTTCATTTGACACTCTAAATCTATATTACTTCCAATTATCCAATTATCATTAAATTTTCCTATCCATCTTCTATAATTATCAAGGTAATTTCTGCTTATGCCTCTTTTAGTTCATTGCATATATAAAAAATGCATTAAAGACAACTTATATGTTATCATTTAATGCATTTTCTTATTCTCTATATCTGACTAATCTTCGCTAATATCTTTACTCTTCTCGTTATTCATTGAAATGTTCATGAAGTTCTTCTGACGCTTTTTTAAGATTACCTATTGAATCATTAAGACTGAACACTGCTTCTGTCTGGGATGTAATACTCTCTGTAATCGTAACTATCATTGCCGAATTCTCTTCTGATGTTGCAACTACTGTTTCTAGTTCGTCCTGAATTTCATCATATTTCTGCTTTATGCCTTCAATTATCTTAAATTCTTCATCTACAATCTCAGAGGCTTGTGTTGTTGTATTCATTATATCACCAAGAAGTTCAAGAAGATTCTCAACTTTCTCAGCACTTTTAGTTGCTGCATTAGCTCCTTCATTTATCTTATCTGATACAGACTGGGTTGTTGCTGCTAATGATTTTATTATACCATGAATATTATTAGCTGCTTCCTTGCTCTCTTCCGAAAGGCTTCTAATCTCATCTGCTACTACTGCAAAGCCCTTACCATGTTCACCTGCTCTTGCAGCTTCTATCGATGCATTAAGTGATAATAGGTTAGTCTGGGATGCTATCGAATTAATCTCATCAAGAATCTCTGTTATCTTATCCATCTCGCCAAGAAGCCCAAGTGTAGCTTCCTTCGCCCCACTTACTGTATCTGACATATCCACCATTGATTTTCCTATAATCTTAGCTTCGTTATCGCCTTTTTCAACTGCCACATTAACATCTTTAAATCTTGCTCCAAGGTCCGCTGCATATTCATAGTTCTTATTAATCTACTCTGTGGATGCAACAATCTTATCATTAACACGTATTATCGCTTTACTTGTCTCTTCAACAACGTCTTCCATCTGACCTGTTGATTCTTTTACTGCTGCCGCTTGTGCATTAACTGTTCCAACTTCATCTGCACATGCGACTATATCAGTATTAAGTTTCTTAGCTATATCAACTACAACATTTTTATTATTCTCGACTATATTAAGCATCTCTTTTGCATTATTGACCATCTTCTCACCATAAGCTGTTCCTGAATACATAAGAATGCATGTTGCTGTATATATTGATATTTTGGATATAATGGACATTGCATCATAAGGACTTCCATCTATTATCGGTGGATATACTATTCCACATATAACAGCTGTTATTATATATGGGATTGCATACCATTTAATAAGTTTTTTGTTAAAATACCTAACTGCCATTCCAAGCGTTATATATGATGCCATAAACGCTACTGTATTACCATTGACACTTGCTGAATATATAAGTACTGCATATGACGGAATTAATACAATTCCAAGTGCTTTTTTATACTCATCAACTTTCGAATAATATAGAATTGTTACTATTATTCCAGTTAGAAGCATTACTCCTAAACCATAATATGTCTTTGGTAAGTTACCATAGCTTAATATTGTCGTCACTATAAGCACTGCTACGCATGCCCATGTAATAATAATATTGACCTTATGCATTTCTTTCATCTGAATTTACCTCCAAAATATGCTTTTTACATCTTCGGAAATTTTTTCGAATATTTATCACATATTATTTACTACTTTTTGGAACTTTATATTTTTTTTCTTTTTTAAAACTCATTCTTATATACTTAAATATAGAATCTGTTACAAATATTGCAAGTGCCATAGCTCCTGCTACCTGTATACTCTCTCTTATATAGTATTCTGCCTTATCTGCATTAGACATTAGTATATAATATACTGAACGATACATCTGTCCACCCGGTACTATAGGTATTATTCCTGCTATAAGGAATATAGTTACTGGTGCTTTATATACTTTTGCAAAAATATGTGAAATAAGTGCTATTATAAAGCCCGATACAAATGTTGCTACCCATACTTTATCATATAGATTATAAGTATACAGATATAAAAACCAGCCTATTCCTCCAACAAAACTAGCCTGTGGTACATATCTCTTTGGAACATCTATAACAACACAAAAAGCAAGTACCGCCATAAATGCTGCCAATGCCTTGCTTATCATAATAATACACCTCCTATACATAGTTGCATAAATCCTATTCCTGCACCTACTCCAAGCCCTATTCCTATTGCTTTTACTATTGCTTCAAGCATTCTGGCACCACCTGAAGCATAATCGCCTGAAAGTGTATCTCTTATTGCATTAGTAAGTGCTACTCCAGGGAATAATGCCATAATCGAGCCGATGATTACTATATCTATGTTAATCGCTATATGTAATATCTTTGAATATATTATAGTCATAATAGCAACCACCATTGATATAAATACATCCATAAGAAATTCTGTCGATTTTATCTTATCGCCAATATACAAAAGAGTGGCAAGTATAATACCATTCATACAAGATATAATACTATCATTCATCCTTCCTCCAAGCATAATTGTAAAAAATACTGCTACCACAACATAACATATATTCTTTAACCAGTCAGGATACTGTGTTCTTTTATCAATCTCATTTAACTTGGCATACGCTTCTTCAAGCGTTATCATTCCACTACAGAATTTTCTTGATATCTCATTAACATCACACACTTTTGCAAGATGGTTAGAACGACTATTAACTCTCTTTACGACTGTAAGTGTAGGAGCATCCTTACCAGAAAGTGATGCTACAATTCCCGTAGTTACTACAAATGATGCTACCGTCTCCAGATTTGACATCTTAAGTATTCTATTAATGGTATCTTCAACTCGATATGTCTCTGCACCATTTTTGAGCATTATTTCACCGGCTAATGATGCTACCTCTAATAATAACTCATAATTCTCCATTACTTTAATTCCTCCATCTGTATTAATATTCCAATGCCGCCATCTTCTCTAATTCTCCCCATGCTATCTTCATAAGCGAAGTCTTAGGAACATCCTTCTCTTCTATGAACCTATAACCAACAGGTACTGCATAAGGAATCAATTCTTCTTTACACATTCGGCTTATATCTTCACGAATATGTCTATATTCTGCTTCGCTCTCTGATTTTTTTACTACAATATAAGCAAAGACTCCCTGACCTCTCACTGAATGATGTACCGGCACAACATACGCTTTTTCAACATTCTCATTACTCTCTATCACGCTTTCAACAGCCGTTGCGAATATTGTATGGCCTGATACTTTTATTATTCGTCTGATTCTACATTCAAAATATATCCTGCCATCTCTTATATAACCAATATCTTCTGTATGAAGCATCTTAACATTCTCACCGTATGGCTTTATTATTCTGCCTTTTTCTGTATATGCATATAGCATCATTGCAGGAGATATAACACATATCTCGCCTTTTTCACCATCTTCTAATTCTATATCTGTACCAGGTGTACATATCTTAATTATATTACCTGGAAACGCATAACCTATACATGCCTCTTCATCAATATCTCTGTCACATACAGCTATCGGACAACATTCCGTCATTCCATATCCCATAGATATATATCCATCACTGCCATTCTCTCTAAGAATATTATTAAATTCATTACGTACTTCTTCTGTCAGATGATCTCCTCCGACAAATCCATGTCTGAATGACTTTGCATTAATTGTATGATTCATTGCTGCTTTCTTAAAAATATCATTTTTTAACATTCGCTCAAATACCGTTGGTACACCGGGCATGAATGATGGTGCTTCCTTAATAAAGCGTCTGCACAATGTATCTGCATGAAAAAATGGCATAAGAATAACTTTTCCCATAGCAACAAAAGGAAGATGTATCGCAACACTAAGCCCAAATATATGAAATGCAGGTAAAATTGCAAGCATTGTAATCTTATCCGGTAATGGTTCTTCCGTCTTAAGACAATACTTTGCCGACTGATTAAAAGAATCTGATGAATGTACGATAGCTTTAATCTCTCCGGTTGTCCCACCACTGAATAATATTATCGCCGGCTCTTTATCATTATACTCATTAACATTATTGTCCTGTTTTGCAGATGCATTATGCACGTTATATCTGCTATCTGCTTTCTCTATAACCAAAGTGTTATATTTTTCAAAAAAATCTTTATATGAATAATAGTATTCTCTTCCTATACAGGATATAATCCTGCTATCCCAACCAAAAGGATATAATTTTTTCATAATTCCCAATTTGAACATAATAGGAAGATTCTCTTTAGTATCTATCTTTATAACAGGTATAATCTTATTCTGCTGTGCAAGTATTGCATATTCATATATATTCTTTATTGCTACATCTGAAAAAAATAATATAGCACAATCTGTCATAGTAAGTTCAGTATACAGTTCCTTACCTTTTGACTTAGGATTAAGCATAACTGCTACTGCTCCTATCTTATTAACTGCATATAAAAGTGTAAGAAGCTTGGGCGAATTAACCATACATATTCCGACTTTATCAGCTCTGCTTATCCCATATACACTAAGCGCATAAACCATCTTATCTATATCTTCTATGAAATCTTCATAAGTTCTCTCATAATCAAAGTACTCATACGCAACATCTTTTGGTACTTTAGATGCTGCTTTTTTCACTATTTCATATAATGTCATACCCATTCTCCTTTTTAATCTATCTAAACAGATAGTCATCAAAACAAACTCTATATCCGATGACTAAGACTGCACATATATAAGTTCAAATATTCCATATATAATTGGCTGATGTAATATATATATAATCATTGTCTTAGTTCCAAGCCATGTAACCGGTGGAATCATATTCTTATAAAATATGCCATTTATATTATCTCGCTCAAAATATTCTCCTGCCATTATTCCTGCTATAAATAGAAATATCCATGGTATCACAGGAAAATAATCTGCCGAACTAACCGGAGAGTACATGCCAAAGCCTATTATATAGCCAAGTACATTGCCATACAGCTCTAATGGAAGATGTATCTCTAAAAAGCCTGCTATTCCAATATATCCATAATATACATTCGATGTTAAGAGATAGCATGAAAGTGCCATAAGTGCTCCAAATGCTGCCGGAACTCTATTAAATATTCTAAGAACCGGTTCATATAATAACATACATAATGCAAGAAGATGTATTATTCCAAACAGTATAAATTCATCAGGTACAAAAAAATATGTCACAACACTTATAAGTATTGCAACTATTGCCGCTTTAATACCCCTCTTCATATTATTGTGTGATAAGTGGCATGATATTCCTGATATGAATATAAATGTTCCTGCTCCTATATCTCTTATAAGATTAACCCACCAGTCATCAAACCATGTCATATCTATATCTGTAAACACTGCTACATCAAATAAAAAATGATATATAACAACTCCAAGTATAAGTATCCCTCTCACTGTATCTAAAAGATGTATTCTCTCTTTTTTCATTATCTCACCCTTATAATCTTTCATTCTAAAATACATTTTATTGTAACACAATTTTGTGCAAGATTAAATAGATTATCTCCATAAATGCAAATATTTTTGTTCACATTTTTTTCACATTTTCTTCATACTTTTCTTGACATAATAATGAACAACTGATAAATTAATTACGATAAGTAATTTGTGTCTATGGCACAGAATTTTATCTACTATTAATCAATACTTATTTAAAGGAGATTTAAAATGAAGAATAATAAGAAACTCTTTGCAGCTCTTGGTGCTTTAGTTGTTGTTATTGCTGTTCTTGCAACTGTATATTTCTGCAATAAGCCAAAGACAACTGAAGGCTCAAAAACAATCACTGTTGAAGTTGTAACACCTGATGACACAGCTTCTTTTACTTACAAGACAGATGCTGAATATCTTGCTGATGTTCTTGTTGACGAGAAACTTGTTGAAGGTTCTGACAGCGAATATGGTCTTTTCATCACTACTGTTAATGGAATTACTGCTGATGATTCAAAACAGGAATGGTGGTGCATTACAAAAGATGGTCAGATGCTTGAAACAGGTGCTTCACAGACACCTATCGCTGATAATGACAAGTTTGAATTAACTCTTACAACAGGTTATTAATTATGAACATCAAAAGGCTGGTCTTATATGGTTTTTTAGGTGCACTTTTATATGTAGGACAGGTTGCACTTGCTTTTCTTCCTAATGTTGAAGTTGTATCTGTTTTATTAATTGTATATACAATATATTTTGGCGTAGAAGCACTTTTTCCATTATATACCTTTGTCTTACTCGAAGGAATAACATACGGTTTTGGAATGTGGGTTCTTACATATATGTATGTATGGCTTGTTTTATTCTTTCTTGCCAAGATATTTAAAAAACAGACTAATCCTTTATTTTGGGCAATATTGAATGGTTTTTATGGTCTGTCATTCGGATTCCTATGTACTATATTATGGGTAGCTTTTTATGGTATTAATTCCGGAATTGCATGGTTTATATCAGGAATACCTTTTGATATAATACACTGTATTGGTAATTTCTTTACAGCGCTTATCCTATTCAAACCATTATGTCACATTATGAGTTTTATACGCAACCATATCAGTCAATAGACAAATAAGTCGCTACACAGATTAATTTTGAGGTGTCACCTCATCTTTCAATTTGTGTAACGACTTTTTTTTACTCTTTTCTCTTATGAGGTAATCTTACTCTTAGAACTTTTCTTATAAACTTCTCTTTATTCCATGGATATATAGGATATATATAACTCTTACCTGATATTGTCTTATTGAATATAATCGTTGCAAAAGTAAGTATTATGCCTGCAATAAGACCATATATACTAAAAATCTCTGTTAACAAAAGCATAATTATACGCATGAATTTTAATGCATATCCAAATTCAAAACTTGCTTGTGTATAAGTAGCAAGTGCAACAAATGACATATAAAGCATTGTCTCAGCATTAAACCAGCCTGATTTTACCGTAAATTCTCCTATAATAAGACCTGCTGTAACACTAAGTGGAGTACTTAACGATGTCGGAGTATTAATAGCCGCAAGCCTTAACCCATCTATTGCAAGTTCAAGAATCAATAATTGAAGAATAACCGGAACATTCACAGTCTCCTTCATAAGTGTAAATCTAAGAGTATCAGGAAGCCACTGTGGATTGTTGGTATACAATAGCCATACCGGTGTAAGAAACAATGCAATGAAAGTTATAACAAATCTGCTTATTCTTATATAAGTTCCTGTAACTGGTGGAAAATAAAATTCATCTGCTTCTTCAATAACATCAAATACTGATGTTGGAAGTATCATGGCTGATGGAGAGTTATCTACAAGTATTATGATGTTGCCATCAAGAAGTGCCGCTGCTGACGTATCCGGTCTTTCTGAGAATTTGAATTTTGGAAATGGATTAAGCATCTTTCCTCCAAACAGACACTCGGCAAGACTCTCCTGATTCATCGTAAGTGCATCAACTTTTGTATTCATAATACGTTCTTTAAGATCTTTAACAAGATCTAAATCTGCTCTGTTCTCCATATAACACATTGCAATATCTGTCTTAGAACTACTCCCCATATTAAGCATCTCAACGCATAGTTCCCTATCTCTTATTCTTCTCCTTATAAGTGCAGTATTAAATATCAAAGTCTCAACAAAACCATCTCTTGAACCTCTCATAACTTTGTCTTTCCAAGGTTCTTCAACTCCTCTCGCCGGATAAGTTCTTACATCTAACTTAATCGCTTTGTCATAACCATCAATAAACATACATAACACGCCTGACAGAATCTGAATGATTATATCTTCAACTTCTTCTGACTCTTCAACTTCTACGTATGATATTTTTGTCTCTATAAATGTCTTAATATCTGTGGGCCATTCATCTTTTGTTATCTTAAAAAGTGCATCCATCAGTTTTTGCATAACCTCATCTTTGATAAAGCCATCAATAAAATAAAAAGATGCTCTTTTCTCACCTATCTCAATATCTCTCCTTATAATATCAAAATTAGTATCTAATCTAAGCTCTCTGTCAAAATACAATATATTCTCATCAATTCTTGACGATATCATCATTCTGCCTGCACACATCCTCGTATTATAAAGTAGTAGTGTTTATAGACCCTCTCCAAGGTCTTCATCCTGTACTACAATCATAAAATTTAATATTATTAATCGTATTGATATATATAATCTGCATTAGTACGATTTTTATGCAAAAAAATATCGCCAGTTACGTCTTAATATGTCGTAACTGGCGATATTCATTGAAATCACATATTAAATATGATTATCTATTATAAATTGAGGTATCGATGTATTACAAATTACTTATTTTATAATCTTTATTATAATCTCATTGTAGCCTGACTAACAAAAGCATATGCAACTGTTTGTCTGAACTTCTCTTCATCTGTTTTTGTTCCATATACAGTCTCATCTTCTACCATCTTGTCATCTTTCATATTATCTGTAAAGATCTGATCATCTGATCCTTCTGCTTTCATATTATCAGCAATAACATTTGCTAATGTTACTTTCTTCTCTTCATCTGAAAAATTTGATATATCTTTATTAAATCCAACGATTTCAAGTGCTGTCTCAAGCTGTGAAGATGTCCAGTCTTTAACATTTGACTCTTTAACAAATTCTAATCTTTGTTCATTACTTCTACACTGGATAAATTTTCTTAACATAATAATCATACTCCTTATTATTAAAACCTTTTACATATCTCTATTTACGCTGTCATTATAACCATACTATGTTCTTTTTGCAAATCAAAATTTTAACAATATCAGCCCGTATTTTTATATATTTGGAATAGTTATTATTAATAATTTCCACTGTAATGTTTGGATAATATGCACAATTCCTTTATCTTATCTTTACCATATATGAAATACTCGCTAATTTTACCCATAAAAATGACTTGTTTTTAACTAAGTAAAGTATTTATAAAATATTGTTTATACTCTAATGTAAAGAATCTTCAACCAGTAAAAATCAGTTAAATTACAATCTATTTCTTCTTACTCTTCTTAAGGCTGTTTGCACTATATGATATAATCTGTACAAGCCATAATACAGATACTACGAATGATGGCATAATTCCCCATCCAAATAATCCGCCACCAATAATACATACAAGCCACATTATATTTATTGCTTTTGACATTGCTTTGTATGAACTCCATGATGATTCATATATCTGCTGTTTTTCCGCTTCATCACAACTTGCAAACCATTCTTTTGGGAAATTTCTATCATATACACTTCCTTTTTTCTCAGGATTAACTTCTCGAATCATATTAACACACTGTTTCTGAATCTTAGTTATAACAAACATTGCAAAAAATATATCAAATACACTTATTGCAGCTCTTATAAGTGGCATTACTATCTCATCACTTACAAGCAGACCTTCTGTTGCTGCTGCTAATGAGAACATAACTACTACAAGATCTATTCCCGAAAACAGCATAACATATGCCATCTTACGTTCAGATTCTTCAATCTGCTCATCGTTACCTTCTTCGATTAAAGATGTATTATACTCTTTCTTAACTTTTTTAAGCACAATTCCTGCATATATTACTAATATCATAGTTGTGATAAGTGCTATTACTGGTGCACCATTTTGAACACCGTCTTTTATATATGATACTAATATGCTCATATCAGCATTATCTGCTAACATTGCTGAGAAGAAACCAACAAAACCACCGCCTATAATACATATTATCATTAGTATTATAAAAGGCTTAAATGCTTTCTTATCATCTGCTTCAATTTTCTTTTTAACATTGCTTTCATTAATATTATTACTCATTATCAACACTCTCCTCTTCATACCAGAAAATCTCTTCAACATTTACTCCAAACACTTTGGCAATCTTCAATGCCAAAGTAACTGATGGCGAATAATCTCCTCGCTCTATCTGACTTATAGTCTGTCTTGATACTCCTACAAGTGCTCCCATCTGCTGCTGATTAACATCAATCTTGCTTCTGTATTCTTTCAGTCGATTGTACAATGGCATCTTAACACTTCCTTTCATAGATTTTTTATTAACTTATTGCGCAATTCATTTTTTGACAACTTTACTTGTCATTTTCTATACTCTTATTATATACATGACAACTTTTCTTGTCAATACTTTTTGACAACTTTTCTTGTCATATTTTTTTAATGTAATTTTTGCATACAAAAAGGTTCTAAACTATACTTTTGAATAGAGTTTAGAGCATAAGAAAAGCTCTGGTAGAGCAATTCTTAGTCTACCGGAGCTTTTTCTATTGTCTTTTCTATTAATTTTTTCTATTGTCTTTTCTATTAATTTTTCCTATTACTTTTTTCTATCGCTCTTTATATTAACTTTTGCTTACTAGCTTTTTCATCAATTCTTGCTTAAATATAACAGCACTTAATATACCTATGCCTCAAATATATACATTCTTGATGCATAATCTTTGAATATTCTTGTCTTATCGTTGAATCCTGTTCCGGCATAACCTTGTGACAATTTCATTCCGGCATTATTAAGAAGACTTCCTTTTGCAATAAACTCATCATTCTCACAGTTAAAATTAACAAATCGTGCTGCAACATCTATTAACAACGAATCTTCTTTTAAATGTATTGGCGAAACTGTATTAACAAGACTTCCAAAATCTCTTATGTCAACTGGCACTTTACAATTCTTAACTCTATATGTTAATTCATCTTTAAGTCCTCTGGTTCTGAACTTAAGATATGCTTTATTAGGATTAGTCATTGTATTAATACACATCCCTATTGCTGTCTTTTTATCCTTTGATACAGTTATCCACTTAATTGCGCCATCACTCTCATCAAGTCTGTAATAATCTCCATATTGAAGTGTCTGTCTATATCTCTTATATGTATCTATCTGAACTTTAACTGCTTCTGTCTCTTCCTTGCCCATCTCTGCAATATTAAGTTCATAACCAAGAATTCCTGCTGCTGCAACGTTATATCTTGTCTCAAGCGGAGTTCTTCTTAATGTCTGGTGATTAGGACTTGATGAGACATGTGCTGATACAACAGACATAGGATATCCATAACTAATTCCATTCTGTATTGTTGTTCTGCATATAGGATCTGTATTATCACTTGCCCATACCTGTGGCATATAACACATCATGCCAAGATCAAACCTGTTACCACCCGATGCACAACTTTCAAAGAGAATATCAGGGAACTCTTTTGTAAGAATATCTAATATATAATATAATCCAAGAATATATCTGTGCATAAATTCGCCCTGACTTCTTCCTGCAAGACTCTCAGAATATATATCAGAGAATACTCTGTTCATATCCCATTTTACATATTCAATATTGCCCTGTGAGAATACATATCTCATCTCATTAATGATATAATCTCTTACTTCCTGTCTTGTAAGATCTAACATCATCTGATTACGGCCTTCTGAATGTTGCCTTAGAGGAATCTTAACTGCATATTCAGGATGTCTTCTATACAATTCGCTGTCCTCATTAATCATCTCCGGTTCTACCCATATACCAAATTTCATTCCAAGTTCATTAATCTTCTCCGAAAGTCCCTTTAATCCTTGTGGAAGTTTCTTAAGATTCTCCTTCCAATCGCCAAGTGAACAATTATCTGAATCTCTCTTTCCGAACCATCCATCATCAAGAACGAATAATTCAATACCTACATTCTTAGACGCTTTGGCAAGTTTTAAAAGTTTTGCCTCATTGAATTTGAAGTAAGCTGTCTCCCAACTGTTAATAAGAACCGGTCTTTCTTCTCTCTTATACTTACCTCTTACAATATGCTCTCTTACAAACTTATGCATATTATGACTTAATCGCATATATCCTTGTTCCGAATAAGTCATTACCGATTCTGGTGCATCAAAGCTCTGTTCCGGTTCTATTATATACTCGAATAAAAACGGATTAATTCCACTTACAAATCTTGTCTTGCCATAAGCATTAACTTCCGCACATGAATAATGATTACCACTATATATAAGATTGAATCCATAACATTCCCCTGCATAATCACTTGTATTTGCGTCTGCCATCATTACAAATGGATTATTTCTATTACTTGAAAATCCACATTTTGATTCATTTACAAACTTTCCACTATACAAAGGTGTATCTGTTCTGTTCATCTCTCTTGCCCATGCTCCTGTAAAGTTAGTAATAATATATCCATTATCATCAAAATCTATCTGATTACTCATAAGTTTTTTAAGCTTTATATTGTCTTTACTATTATTAACTACTGTTGCCTGTTTTACTATACAATCAGCCTGCTCAAATGCCGAATATGTAAGTACTAATTCTACATCATGATTCTTCTCTTTAAGTGTAATTACAAGACTCTCTGTTTCTCCATTCTCATCGTATGAAGATGGGAGTCCTCTAATTGCTGTTTTTTTCATAATCTCTGCTTTTTCAAAGCAAAAATCAGATGTATATGTTCCATCTGCATATTCTATTACTATAAAAGGTTCTCTTATATCACCTTTACCCGTTGTTCCAATCTCAAGATTAGCATTCTCCATACATAATCCAGAATAATCTTTACTATATGACACAGCATTACCTTCTGGAAATTCTCTCTTCTCTCTAAGTGGAAGAGCATCGCATACTTCTATCCTACCTCCATAAAACAGATGTTCAAGATGTCCTGTCTCCATAACTTCTAATGCATATGATGTTGTATCTGTACTAATAACATATAATTTTTCTTTATTGAATATCATGTTTATTACCTCCATAACAGCAGAAGGGCCAAAATTATTTTGACCCCTCTATCCTGCATTATATATTTTATTATCTCTGTTCTTTTATTTCTTCAACTGTCTGCTCTTTTAACTGTTCTTTGATCTCTTCAACTCTCTGTTCAGTAAGTTTATATTTTGCTCTAAAATACAACATTGTTACAAGAATTCCTGCTAAAGGTATTATAAGCATTATACATCTTAATCCAAATAGCGTTGCTGTTGACTGAACTGTGGCATCTTTATCAAATCCTATAATATCAATTCCAACACCTGCGATAAGTCCTGAAATTGCTGATGCTAACTTGACAACAAAAGTCTGTAATGAGAATACTACACTCTCATCTCTTCTTCCATTCTTATATTCACCATAATCTACAGTATCTGATAAGAATATTGTTGTAAGCACTGTAACAAGCCCAAATCCAAAGAATATAAATGCTGCTGCTATTAAAAGTGCTACAATATGTGTTATACCAATACAACTTAATAAGAACATACACATATATCCAAAGAATGATGATGCTACTGCACCTGTAAATATCTGTATTCTACTAAATTTTTTTCTTAATACAGTGAATGTACTCATCGCTATAAGCTGTATGGCACCACCGACTGCTGCAAATATACTATAATAGTTCTCATGTCCAATATCAAATTTGAAAAAATATAATGCAAGCTGCTGTGTAAGATACAATGATGCATTGAATACTATAATTGCAACAACAACTATAAGTGCCTGATCATTTCTTACAAGTGCACTTACCATATCTTTTACACTATTTGTCTTGTTAGATACTTTAGCAGCTTCTTTTACATTAAGCACTGTTATGATTATAGCTATAACGAATATAATAGCTATTAAAAGTGCAAATCTTCCATATCCTGCTCTCTCATTGCCTTTACCAAGGATAGGAACGATTATTGTTGTGAGAACTGTTGGTATTGCTGAACCAAATCCAGCAAACATTCTCGCTATTACTGATACATCTTCTCTATCTTTGGCATTATCAGTTATTGCAGGTATCATTGACCAATAAGGTATATCCATAATTGTATATGTTACACCCCATAGTACATACGCAAGTGCCGCATATATAAGAAGCCCTTTACCATGTAATGATTCAGGAACATTAAACATAGCATATAGTACAAATGCATTAAGTATTGTACCTGTTAAAATCCATGGTCTGAATTTACCCATCTTAGTATTAGTCTTCTCGACGATAATTCCCATAATCGGATCGTTAAAAGCATCAAATATTCTCGCCGCCATGAATACAACACCAATAAATGTAGCACTTATCCCAAGCACTGTGTTGTAATAGTAAAGTAAAAACGCCGATACAATCATATAGACCATGTCTTTACCAATTGCACCAATACCAAAACTAAATTTGGTCTTCTTAGTTAATTTGTTGTCCATCCCATTTTTTCCTCCATTGTTATCTGACTACAAAATCTATAGTCCTTGTAATACCAGATGGAGTTGTAAGTGTGAGCTTTGCATCTCCCTTCTCACCTGTAGTCTTTACATATGTACCAAATGCTCCTCCTACCATATTAATTACATCAGGTCCTATTATCTCAATTGGTCCCTGAACTTCAAGTTTTACCGGCTGCATATAGAATGGAAGATTATTACCATTCTCATCTACTGCAACAATTCTCACTGATGCAACATCATATGTGTTCTCCTCACACAATACATTAGTATCAACTGTACAGATAAGATCCGCTCTGGTACCCGGTTTTTTCACAACAGACTTAACTACCTCTCCGTTTTTGACTGCCTCAAATCTATATGTAGTAACATTAGCACCCCAGTTACCTATATATTTATAATAGAGATTTAGGCCATATTCAAAAGTAAGGTGCTCTGTCATCATCAATTTAAGCATCTTAGTCTTTATCTTAAAAGGTAAGTCATTCTGTCCATATTTTGCTATCGCAAATAAAACTTCTTTTATTGCTTCAGCATTCTTATCACTCATATTCTCATGCTTAGCCATAAGTTCACCAACAAAATCATTAACGATTACAGGTGGATGTGGCATTGCACCAAAAGTCTCTTTATCCGGTATGAATTCTTTTACGAATTCATCGTTCTTATATACTCTTACAGAATCAGCATTAGTATATATGAACACATCTCCTATATAGCCTGCAGGATGCTCACCGATATCCATTGATGAAGATACAAAAAGAATATTATCTGTATCTCCCTGACTTGCATATACTTCGGCTGCAGGTTTCTTATTACGGAACATATCAAGTACACCATGATAGCATATTCTGTCTCCACTACCAAAATCTTTATGAGTATTATAATCAAACATACACCATCCAAAACCACCTGCTATATCTTCATTATGATATAATGCATTAAGTACTGTTGCATGTCTCTTACAATGCTCTGTCTTATGTTCTTCACAATCAAACATCTTAGTTGGGAACATATGACCATTATATTCCGTAACAAGATATGCCTTATCTAAATCAGATGTTACTGTTTTTTTATCATCAAGTCCTCTATTTGTACCATTATGTACAAAATCGTTATATGTATACACATCCTCAAGAAGGCTGCTCTTTTGTAAAAATCTTACACCTCCTGTACTCCTTGTTGGATCCATTGTATGTGCAATACGATTTGTTTCCCTATATAATTCATCATCATCCTGTGACTCATTAACTCTAACGCCCCAAATGATAATTGACGGATGATTTCTATAGTATTTTACCATATCTATAGTATTTTGAACAACCTGTTTTTTCCATTCTTTATCACCAAGGTACTGCCAGCCCGGAATCTCTGTGAATACTAAAAGTCCAAGTTCATCACAACGATCTATAAAATAGTGTGACTGAGGATAATGTGATGTTCTTACAGCATTAACACTCAATTCATATTTTAATATATCTGCATCATTAACCTGTGCTCTTTTCGGCATCGCATAACCTACATAAGCATAAGACTGATGTCTATTTAATCCTCTTAATTTTACTTTTCTGTCATTAAGATAAAAACCATCTGACTTAAATTCACATTTTCTAAAACCAAATCTTACTATCTTACTATCAATTAATTCTCCTTCCATACAAAGTTCTGTCTTGAACTCATATAGGTTAGGAGTATCTATATCCCATAATTCAGCCTTGTCATACTCGCATTCTATTCTGCTTATTCCTATTATATCCACATTGCCAACTGTAAGTTGTTCAAACTCTTCTTCTGACTGTGGATTCCATCTTCTAATGTATGTCTTGACTGTTATAATCTCTTTTAATTCTTCATCAAATGAAAGTTCTGCTTCAATCTTCTTACCTGATGTCTTAACAAATACATCATCAATATAATGTCTGTTCTTAACTTCAATACTAACATCTCTATATATACCACCGTATGTCATATAATCAATTACATTACCAAAAGGTGGAACATTACTGTCTTCTCTTGTATTAACAACAACCGCTATAAGGTTCTTCTCTCCAAAATTAAGATATTCGCTTATCTCAGCTTTAAATTCTGTATATCCACATCTATGTTCTGCACACAACTGGCCATTTACATATACCTGTGATATATGTGCAATAGCTTCAAATCTTAAGAATACTCTCTTGTTCTGCCAGTCTTTTGGTGCATCTATCCATCTTCTATAGGCTGCTATCGTCTGATAGCAGCTTTCATCAAAACAATTATATGGCGTCACTTTTACTGTATGTGGGATTCGGACATCCTCCATCTTACTCTCATCGTAATCATCTTCTGTCATTCCCTCTTCATAAGTGAAAGCGAACTTCCAGTCATTATTAATATAAAAAAGTGACTCCATTACACTATTCCCCCTTAACTACAATTCCATCCATAACTACGTTGATAAGGATCTCAAGTGCCTCACCATACTCAACCTGATGTTCTGAAAGTTCTTCTGTACTAATAAAATTCTCCATTGCACCACTTATAATTGATTTAATTACATATAAGTTAACATTTTTTACTTTTCCTTCTGCGATTGCCTGATTGAAAAGTTCAAATACAGGTTCCCAGCCACCTTCAATCTTTGATGCTATCTCATAATATATGTCAGGGTATTTTCCTTTTAAAGTTGATAATTTTCTAAAATCAATAGCCTGATATTTATCAGGAAGTACGATAATAATTCTTCTTAACTTATCTACTACATCAAGTGTATCATCTTCTAAAATCTTTCTCTCTGCAGCTTTTATATCTCCAAATCCACAACTAACAGTTTCTCTTAAAAGTGTCTCCTTGTTGGCAAATACTGAATATAAAGTTTTTTTACTCATAGAAAGTCTCTTTGCAAGACTGTCCATTGTAAATTTAATTCCTTTCTCGTTAAATTCTTCTATTGTTGCTCCTATTATTCTCTCTTTTACGTCCATAATTACTCCTTTACATTTGTGGAAACTTGAAAACTTTAATTCGTTTTTCGGTTTTTCTTAATTCTATCACACTTCAAAAAAATAAACAAGAGCTAAAAACAAGTTTTTTCGTGCTTTTTTTGCACTAAATCCTGTTTTTAGCCCTGCTTTTATCCAACCATTCTAGGTCTTTTATCCTATGTATTTTGCTTCCTAGTGTACTTTATTCACTCATCATAGTACTATTTTACTAATATCAGTTTCCTTGTCTATATCAATATTATATACATTACTAACCACTCATAGCTCTGTTAATACCATATAAAAACTTTATAACATATATTAGTATATCAATTCAACTAAATACCTGTACATTCTAATTGAATATTCTACATATATGGAAGTACATCTTCATAGTAACATCTTATCAATTCACCAACACTCCATGCCTGTGAATAACAGCCACGTCCTGTTGATGGAAAGTCTCCATCAAATATCTCACTGACACCATTTATACATCCATCATTAAGATGAAGGCCGAATATCTGGCACATATCATAAGCCTCCATAACCGCCCAGTCTGCGTGATCATTAACTTTAGTATATGCTGTTATAAATGGTCCAAATAGATATGCCCATACTGTACCCATGTGATAAGCCATATCTCTGTCAAAAAGTTTTCCGATATATTCTTTTTTGTATCCCTTCTCATTACGTCCAAGACTTCTAAGTCCATATGGTGTATAAAGTTCTTCATATACTTTATCAACAACCTTATGTGCTTTCTCGCCATCAAGGAGTTCAAAAGGAAGTGATACTGCAAATATCTGATTAGGTCTTATTGAATCATCTGCAACGCCATATTCATCAATAACATCATTAAGGCAGCTTTTTTTCTCATTCCAGAAAACTTTTGTATAATTCTCTTTTACTCTCATTGCAAGATGTTCATAGTGTTCATGTCCTTCGATATCTTCGAATCGCTCTGACAGCCATTCCATTATCTTAAGGGCATTATACCACAGTGCATTAATCTCAACAGCTTTACCGTGCCTTGGTGTTACAACTATCTCACCAACTCTTACATCCATCCATGTAAGCTGATCAAGATCACTTCCACCCATAATCATATAATCATCATCCATGTGAATGCCATATTCTGTTCCGTTCTCATATGCTCTTATTATATTCTTAAGTACTGAATATATCTTATCTTTTACAAATTCAAAACTTTCAAATGTATCTGTATATTTAAGATACTTATATACTGCATAAAAATACCACATCGAACCATCTATTGTATTATACATTGGTTCTTCTGACTGCGTATTTGGAAATACATTAGGTATAAGTCCATTTTTCTCATATTTTGAAAATGATTCAAGTATCTGTGCGCAATCATTATATCTTCCAGTACAAAGTGTAAGTCCTGTAAGTGCAATCATTGTATCTCTTCCCCAGTCCGCAAACCATGGGAAACCTGCAAGTATTGTCTTTAGTCCGGTTGACTTTCTGTCAACTATAAAATTATCAGCTGCTGCACTTAATTTTCTCACAAATGTATCTGAATTGTCAACTGATGCCATAAGATGATTTATCCTGTTAATATACTCATCTCGTTCTGTAAATCCATCTAATTCTTCATCCCATGATATTCCATCTGCTACCTTGCAGCTTATATACAATTTCACATTCTCATGTGGTTCTACAGTTCTTACAATATCTATCGGTGTAAACTGATTGTCAACTCCAAGAAAACCATTACGTCCATCAATTCTATAATATTCATTAGCATCAATAGTAAAGTCCGGTTCTGCCATTGATGTCTTATAAGTATTGCGTTCTACTATTCTTCCTGATGATACATATACATTAGTTGTGATATCCTTATATATATCAGATGTAAGGCTTATACTATGGTCATCATGGATCTCATATCCAAGTTTGACTTCATTAGCAAGTGCCGGTTTGTCAAATGGTCGTATTGTAAATAATGGTGTTATTGTAAGTTCACTTTTTGCATTACCACCCTTTATGTCATAACATACAACTGCTTTATTTCTTCCATATACTAATGATACTGTCTTCTTAACAGTTACATCATGAACTTTGTATGTGTATGTTGGAACACCATTATATTCAAAAGATACCATATATCTTTGTCCTTCTTTTATATATCCCGGATATTCCTGTGACGTAAAATCAAATTCTCTTCCGTTAATACGCAGACATTCGTGTGTTGAAGAGAATACTGTATATCTGTCTATAGGTGGATTAAGTGAAGCTATAAGATATCCACTGAATATTCTCTGATTCGCCCCTATTATAGACTGATTCGCAAATCCACCTATTCCATTAGTCATAAGCCATTCTCGCTCTATGCCCTCGTCAAATGTTCTAAAATCCCCTCGCCCATACTTATATAATAGTTCTCTCATATCTCTCTCCTTTATTACTTTGTATTGATTATATACCTGCTTAGTTATCTAATCAGCTTAGCATATTATCCATTTTGTAAAGCATATACTAAGAAAATCTTTTGTATATCTGATAATATATATCTTCTCTTTCTCTCAATGTTATTCTCTTAAGTACTTCAAACAACTCTCTATTCTCTTCGATAAGCTCAACAATATCGGGGTTATATCTTGTTCCTTTGCCATCTTTGAGTTCACAAAGAACAACTTTAAGACTCTTTGAAGCATTATAACTTCTTCCTATACTATCAGTCGCTGAGTCTATTGTATCAGCAATTGTAATTAAATCAACATATATTTTTTTATCCGACCTGGTATTATCTGCATCCTCTGGATAACCACCTTTTCCATTATAGTATTTATGATGATAATAACATATATCTCTGTATTTTGACATTAATGGTACTTTATCAAGAAGCATTGCTCCATCTACAGGATGTCTCTTTATTATCTCAAATTCTGCTTCTGTAATCTTTCTGAAGTAATTATTAACTTTCTCAAAGCACAGACTTTTACCTATATCATGTAGAACTGCTGCATCATTTATATAATTCATTATATTCTTATGTTCTTTTAGCACACTTTCTACAGTAGTATAATTATTATCCACTAATATCTCCGGTCTTAATTCAAATATTTTCTCTGCCAGTGCCATCGCTATCTTTCTTACCATAACTGCATGTATCGCAGATTCAGCATCCGACATAACCGCTATATCTATAATGCAATGTTTGGCAAAATCATTTTCCGAAGTTGTCCTAAGGATACTATCAAGTACTTTCCAGACTTTTTGATTCACATAATAATTCTGTGTCTTTATCTCATGATTGGCATATACATCACACAGATCATTAAGTATATCAAATTTTACTTCCTGTCTTCCCTGCCATGTCATATCCGAACAGTCGCAGAATCTTACAACTAACGGTGCAACGTTGATTACTAATGATTTTACCATTCCAGGCTCTGACAATGCTTTTTTTCTCTTTTTTATATAAAATGTATATATCTCATTAAAAAATTCATGTTTTCCATACAATCCTATAAGATATTTAAGATAAGTATAGTCTGCCACAAGTTTTATTGATATATTATCCGGATTAACTTCTGTCTCATAATCAAAGAGTTCTGTTGCTTTTTCGAATGCTCTGTTGATATACTGTCTATTCTTGTCAATATCATCTTCATTATCAAAAAAAAGATCATTAGCAACTGATACAAATACTCTCTTTGCTCTTATAAGCATTCTGTCAAAATCAAATTCTTCACCACATTCAATAACTTCTTTTTTGGAAAAAAATTCTTCTGCTTCATCAAGTGCCAAAAGAGCTTCTTTATTATCATCGCCTTTTCTTATGCTAAGTGCTGAACAGTATACTCTGTTTACGAATGAATATACTATTATCTCTTTTATATCATAATCTGATTTTTCAAACTCATCCTTATGAATTGTAACTTTGGTAAAATATTCATAGGCTGTATAATAGTTAGATATATCTCCACATTTCTGCTCAAAAAATGCCTTATAATAACACGCTTTCATATATGAATGAAGATTATCTCTTTTTTTATAGTAATCTATAATCTTGTCAAGAATACCTATTGTAATATTAATATTCTGAACATCAGCTCTTGAAAGCAGATCCATATATTTTAGTATTGCATCACCAAGTTCATCTGTGAATTCTTCTTCTCCATCTATGAATGGCTTCATGATACTATATATCAGATTTTCGTTTTCAAGATATATCTTTCTTCTCTCAATGGAATTCTCTCTTAGTCTAATCTTCCATTCTTCTTCCGGTATGCTAAAATCACGCATATCTGCCTGAATCTTATTCTCCCGTTCTATGTTATCCATATATTTTTCATAAAACTGCTTTACATCTGACGATTTTACCATATAAAACGCCTCCAACGTACACCATTATCATTAACCGTATAAATTATCTAAATTCTATCAATCAGTATCATTCTAATACTTTTATTCTGCATTAAAATTATCATTATGATATTCTTCTAGTTTCTTATTCATTTTATCGGCTTCTATTGCAGATTTTTTCCATGATATTACAGATATTATTACAAATACTATTGTTATGGTTGTTAAAATATATGTAATACTTCTCGCTGAGTTAATAGCATACCAATTATACTCATAGCCACTTAACATAACTATCAATACAATTATTAAATAATGCACTATACTTAGGGTTATCGCTTTTCTTCTGCTCACAGCAACATCCGGATATATAACTATACTTAGCGCACATAATAACGAAGTTACAAGAATCTGCCAAAGCATATCTGACTCTATCACATCGACTTTATATATAATATTTGTAAATACTGTAACTGCAATAAGCTCTCCTGTTGTAATCTCAGTAAATTTTTTCATTATATAGCAAAATTTTTTCATTATTGCCTCCTTAGTCTTATAACCATGTCTCATTCACCATATATCAGTATTAGTATCAATTTTTTATTCCAAGCTTACTCTTAAGGTCTGCTACATACTGTCGTGAGATAATAAGTTTTTCGCTATTTTTCATATATGCCTCGTATCTTCCCCCTAATGACGGTGCGAAATTTTTTACATGTACGAGATTAATTATAGTCGACTTCGTTGCCCTGAAAAAATCTGTATTTGCAAATTTTTCCTCCAACTCATAAAGCCTATACTTCGTCTCATATACTTCTTTTTCCATATATGCAAAAACTTTATTATCAACCGCTTCAAAATAATATATATCTTTTGGACTAATGCGAAAAAACTTATCTTCCTTATATACAGTTATCTTATCTCTGCCATTTTTAATTGCATAAATCATCTTTAATAACTGTTCATCCACAGAATGACACTTTATAATTATCTCTTCTTCCTCACTACTCTCACAATCCTGTATTGTGATCTTCACGCTGTTCACACCTTTCTATCTGTCTTTTAACTTTCTTTTTTTAGTAATAGTCACCGCTATCAAAATAGCTGCTACTGAATACACAAGAATCAGAATAATCTGTTGCCTCTCATTCCATACTTTCTCATTAATTATAACATCTATTGACATCTTATCACAATATGCCTGCATAACCTCATCAGGAACATTCTTAAAGGTTTTAACAATAATATCTGCTGTTGCTGTTTTTCTAAGAATTGCTGCACTATGTAAAAAAGGTGTAACTTTTACTATTGCTTGTATTGTATGTGAAAACTGTGATATTGGTATGTATATTCCGCTTGCAAATCCAACAAGTGTGCCAGTAATTGTAAGCACTCCACTCCAACCACTGTCACTGTGCACACATAATGCCATAACATAACCAATCGATGAAAATGTGAATGCACTTACAGTAACTTCTATTATAATCTTTAGTAAAATTTTAACTGTAAGTAGTTCATATCCCTGCATTACAAAATACATCTCCCCAATCACAAGCGTAAATACACTCATTCCTGCTGATATAATCCATGCTGACATTATATACCCAAGTGCCAGATACAGTCTTTTTACCGGTGTTATATAAAATGCCATTATCTTTCCTGCTGTTTCATCATGAATCATTGTACCTATAACTGTAAAAGCTACTGTAACAGTATTAATAGATAGCATACTTGCAAGCGTCCACATCTGTATAAGATATGACACATTCATTCTGTCTGTTTCTGTTATTGCCATACTAGAATAATCTTCCAAAATGTATATGACATTTTCACTATTCATTTTGCCTAAGAATACTACCATAAGTCCTAACGCAATAAGTGTTGACATTACTGAGAAAAAAACTGCACTCCTGTCTCTTAAATATACAAGACAATTTCTTTTTGTGAGATAAAATATTTTATTCATAATCGTTTACCACCTTTCCTGTTATATTAAGAAATGCATCATCAAGTGTTCCATTCATCATCTCAAAACCTTCGATGCTATCTTTCATAACATATAGCAGTTCTATTGCATCTGTACTTTTATTAATATCTATCTCATATATATTATCTTTTCGCTTATACTTATATTCTCCATTTTTCTTTACAAGATAATCTTCAAATTCTTTATTTCTTTCCATTCTTGTAATAATTCTAAGAACATCTGTTGTATATTTTTCTTTTAGTTCAAAAGGAGTTCCCTGTGCTTTTATTCTACCTGCATCAATTATTACTATTCTGTCTGCCTCATTAGCTTCTTCCATATAATGTGTTGTCAGAAATACTGTTACTTTATTCTCCTTTCTAAGACGGTTAATATTATTCCATACTATTTTCCTAGTAGCTGGATCAAGCCCTGTTGTTGGTTCATCAAGAAAAAGTATTTTTGGTGAATTAACAAGTGCTGCTGCTATCTCACATCTTCTCTTTTGTCCACCAGACAAATCCTTGTATCTTCTATTCCATACATCCGTAAGTTCCATAATTTCACACACTTTATCAACTTTTTCTTCCATATCATAAAGTACACTTCTCACACATATATTCTCTTTAACTGTAAGTCTGCCGTCAAGACAGTTATTCTGCCAGACAACACCTATCTCTTTTCTAATCTCTGCATCATCTTTGCCAACTTTATATCCACATATTTCGATATCACCCGAAGTCGGTTTAAACAGCGTACACATCATATTAATGACAGTTGACTTTCCAGCTCCATTAACACCAAGAAAGCCAAAAAGTTCACCTGGTTTTACATTAAAGCTTACATCATCAACAGCTCTTACTCCTTTAAAATATTTTTTTAAATGCTGAACTTTTATTATATCTTCCATATATTCTTCCTCCACTTTATTAATATTTGTCTAACACCAGTGTTCTCTTAATAGCAATGTTCTTTCAACCTTTGCTATTTGTCTTATATGTTTCCAATATCTATCTTATATTCAGCATAATAAAAGTTATTCACTATATCAAATTAATTAGGGTAAGTTGCATTCTGAACTATGTAAGTTGCATATATAATAAAAATAATACATATTTTAGCAGTTGCACATATAAAAAAATATTGCATATATTAACAAAGGTTCACATTATCCAATAGTCATCACAGATACTAAGCATATAAATATAAACTTAAATCTGCAACAAAAATAGTCTAATGTGAACCTCTTTGTTATATTATATATCTATACTGTATGTAAGCATAGTTATTCAGGAAAATTTATATTAGCAAATTCCCTGTGCTAACATAGCATCTACAACTTTTTCGAAACCAGCAATGTTAGCACCTGCTACATAGTTGCCTTCTAAGTTGTATTTCTTTGAAGCTGCGTCAACTTTTGCAAAGATACCTTTCATGATACCTTTAAGTTTCTCATCAACTTCTTCGCTTGTCCAGCTAAGTCTCATGCTGTTCTGGCTCATCTCAAGTGCGCTTGTTGCAACACCACCTGCATTAGCAGCTTTACCAGGCATGAATAACATATCATTAGCAAGGAAGAAATCTGTAGCTTCTCTTGTTGAAGGCATATTAGCACCTTCTGCAACTGCGAAACAGCCATTAGCTTTAAGAGCTTTAGCATCTTCTAAGTCAAGTTCATTCTGTGTAGCACATGGTAATGCGATATCACATTTGATCTTAAAGATTCCTTTTCCTTCTGTATATTTAGCTGTTGGAACTTTTTCAACATATTCTTTGATTCTTCCACGACGTACTTCTTTGATCTCTTTAACTACGTCAAGGTTGATTCCGTTTTCGTCATATACGAATCCGTTTGAATCACTTAATGCTACTACTTTTGCACCTAACTGCTGAGCTTTTTCTGTAGCATAGATAGCAACGTTACCTGAACCAGATACGACTACTGTCTTACCTTCAAGTGACTGATTGTTATGCTCTAACATCTCTTTTAAGATGTATACAAGACCATATCCTGTAGCCTGTGTACGGATTAAAGAACCGCCATATGAAAGTCCTTTACCTGTTAATACACCTTCATATAATCCTGTAAGTCTCTTGTACTGTCCGTAAAGATATCCGATTTCTCTTGCACCAACACCGATATCTCCGGCTGGAACGTCCTGATCAGCTCCGATGTACTTAGATAATTCAGTCATAAAGCTCTGGCAGAATGCCATTACTTCTCTGTCTGATTTACCCTTAGGATCGAAGTTTGAACCACCTTTACCACCACCGATTGGAAGTCCTGTAAGTGAGTTTTTGAAGATCTGTTCAAATCCTAAGAATTTTAAAATTCCCTGGTTAACTGATGGATGAAGTCTTAAACCACCCTTGTATGGTCCGATTGCACTGTTAAACTGTACACGGTATCCTTTGTTAACCTGTACCTGTCCGTTGTCATCAACCCAAGGTACTCTGAAAGAGATAATTCTCTCAGGTTCTACAATACGTTCAAGAACTCCTAATTTACGGTATTTTTCTTCATTGGCATCAATTACTACTTTTAAAGAATCTAATACTTCTTTAACTGCCTGATGAAATTCTGGTTCGCCTGGGTTCTGCTCAACAACCCTGTTATAAATCTCGTCTGTGTATGACATATATCAGTTTCCCCCTAGATATAATATTAATATATTTTGATATCGCAAAGCTTCGATGTTACCTGCTGCTCTGCAATGTAACCTGCTATGTTATATCAATTTTTTAATGCATTAAAGCATCTTTGTATATTATAAACTAGTGATTGTCATTTGTGTTAACTTTTTTATCATTTTTCTTAATTTTGTTAAACTTGTCTATAACATCATTATTCTTTTAGGTATGATTTGTGCATTTTTTATAGTAATATTTGTCGCAATATTCCATAATACAAATATCATTAAATACACAGTCCTTTCATAGCATATACATGTCTATGTATCTGCATGTGTATATTTTTATACATTTACATATATTGTTATATAAGTACTATTCATCAAACGCAACAGTTATATAGAAACCTCTGTCAGTCTCTTTTATATCCTTTACTATTCCTTCTTTTGATTTTATCTTTTCTCTAAAAGTATAGTTTCCTGACATAGCAACGGCCGGCTCAACTGTATAGTACCATGCATTAGGAAGTTTTCCTTCTGTTATCTCAACTCTGTCACCGACATTAACAAGACCGGGTCTCTCCATCTTAAAATCTTCTTGTCTCATACTATTTCAAAAAATCCTTTCTCATAGGATTGAATACATCTACAAGTTTACCCGCTTCAAGACATACTACTCCATGAACACTGTTAGATGGCATATATACACTGTCACCTTTATTAACTATCTTAGTCTCTCCATCTATTGTGAATTCAAAACTTCCTTCAGCTATATATGTTATCTGAAGATGTTCATGACTATGTACATTACCTCTTGCACCTTTTTCAAATGTAATCTCACACATCATAAGTTCATCCGAATATGCTAAAATCTTTCTTGTTACTCCAGGTTCACAATCAGTTATTCTACATTCACTATTTTTTACAAACATTATATTTTCTCCTTATCTCTGCATTATTTTTAATTGCGAAACTATATTTGCAAACAGCCCTATAACTTTACTATATTGCAAGCAGTAGTCTTTGCAATCGTCAGTACTTATCGAACTGTACATCTTAAGATGTATAGTGAGCTTAGTACTGCTACGTTTGCAATGAAGCGAGAGTGCCTACTGCGGTAATATAGTAAAGTTAATAGGGCGTACTTTCGGTTAAAATATATTTTCGCAATTAACTACACTATTTTTATCTCTGCACATTACCACATTTTGGACATACGTTACCTTCAGTAAAAGTATATCCACACCTGTAACAGCATTTTACTTTGTGATCAGTTCTTGCCATATACTTAAGATCTCTTGATTCAGGCTTTTCTTTCAGATAATTGATGAATTCTGTAAGTACGCCTGCAAGTTCTGTCATATTCTTTGAACCTGCTCCTGATGGAAGTTTTATCTTATTTTTGTTAATAAGCTCTACTATAAGACCTTTTCCAAAGAGCTTCTTCTCCGCTTCAACTTTTGCAACATTCGCAATATATATCTTATCAGGATTAATTACATTCTTATAAAATATATGCTCCGGTGTTATTATAAAGCCCGACTTACCATTTGACTGTCTGCTTGAATCAAAAACAACTATTGGATATTCATACTTATTCTTAATAAATCCATAATTCTTAAGTGCATTATTTATTATTATATCTGATATCTCGCTTTTATCTGTATCATCGCTTCTTGTACCATGTGATAAGTTTTCTGATGATAAAGTTCTATTCGATATATCTTCTATATCATCTGCATTTTCATACTCTTTCCTCTTAAGTATTGTTTTTTTATCTCTTTCAAGTGCAATCTGTCTTGCGTTACAATAATGTATCTGCGAAGTATCTATTACTTTTTGTTCTATCATCTTCTTAAGTTTTTTAACTAAAAGATCACTCTCATTAATTTTAATCATACTAAGACGTTTGTCAAGCATCATAAGTGCATTGTCTTTAAGTTCCGGAAGATACATTCCATTTGATATCTTATCATAAGCATATAGTGCATCATCGTATGACATATTAGCAATATCAGGACACAGCTTGTCTATCTCTTTTTCATCATTTTTTCGTATAGAATCATCTATTCTCTTTATATATGGCTCTAATGATTCATCAGAAAAACCTCTGTCCTTAAGATCTTTTTTAAGTTTTTTTAGATCTTCTCTTTTTCTTCCTTTGAAATTTGACATTATCTTGTCAATCTGTGCTTTTTCATTCTGTTTTACATTATCTGCTGCAAACTTTATCTGTTTTACTATATGTGGTGCATCTTCTCTATATTTTGCAGTATGGTTCTTAAGTTCTGTTATCTGCTTTGCATTCATCTTATCGCCGCCAGACATCTTCTTTCTAATCTCTGTTTCAGCTTTAAGTTTTGCTGCTTTTTTAATTGCATCAACATAAGGTTGTCGTTTAACATATTCAACAGGACTCTTTGATATCGCATCTAATATCTTTTTTGTATCATCGTAGTTAAGAGCTTTAACTACACCAACAAGCTGTCTAATCTCACTTTCTGTACGAGGTGTCCGCACTCTTAATTCATCACTGTCATTGTCTTTGTATATAAGTTCTTCCGGTTCTTCTAATACTGTTCCTCTGTATAACACTCTTCTTTGTTGTGTAGTTTTTTTAGTCTTATTATCTGTTACATCGCTATCCATTCTTGTGTTGCTATCTTTTTTTGTATTCTTATTGTTATTACTATATAAGTCTGCATCTTGTCTATTCCCATTAACATTCTTATTGTCGTTCTTTTTACCTTCTATATTATTGCTGCTTCTATAATTAGAATCCTGGTTATCTTCATAAGATTTTTCATTATCTGACTCACCATCATAAGAAGCATTATTCGACTTGTAATCATATGTGTCATTATCTGACTCTGAATCATAAGTGAATTCGTTATCACTGTCTTCTTCATAGTCTTCACCATTATCACGGGATATTTTATTTTTTATTCCACTTAAGATGCCTTTTTTCTTCTTTGCTTTATCAAGCATCTTATCTCTGTTCTTTTTAACATCTTCTTCATCAAAGAAGCTGTTGTCCATCATCTCTATAATCTTATCTTCATCATAGTCGTTATCTGCATAATCTTCTATATGTGATTTTGCTTTGTTTTCTTCTTTCTTTGGCTGATTCTCATATCTGTTAAAATTATAATTAGTCGTTCTTGAACCGGCATCGCTAAGAAGTGAAGCATAATCCTCATATGCTACTGCATCATCTTCAAAATCAATCTTAAAAATATCTCCTTCTGACAAAAGTTTATCCGGTTTTGGTGTGAACATACTATGACAATGCGGACAAGTATATGCTCTTGCAAGATATACTCTTTGCACATCTGTCTCTATTATATATTCTTTATTTTTTTCAAATACTACCATATATAATCTATTACTACAATATGGACATTTAAAAGGAACGCTGAAAAAGTTTTTTCCAATATCACATACTTCAACTCTCTTTTGTTTTGGCATCTTTGCAAAATTATCCCTTGCTGATATCCATTTTATCTTACGCCACAGTCCCATCTTATATTCATTATGTCCATCTGTTTCTTTACTATTGCCTGATTCCATCTCTTCTATATTTTTTATAAGTTCACTAAGTACGTCTTCATAGTCAAATCTTATCCCATTTTTATAAAAATAGAGATGCTTATCTGTAAAATCTACTTCTATTCCAACGCTCTTAACTATAGCAGTAAACATCTCAGTAAGTTTCTTATAATCGTGATTTACTACAAGCCCTTTAAGTGCACCCCATTTACCAAGAACATATAAAGGAATAGTTAAATAACTGACAATTCCAGGCTTTGCACTATTTACAATGTATGCTTTACTATCATCAATATGCATCTCAACTACATCGCCAAAGACTTTTCTCTTCTCCATACTAAATACCAGACTTTTCTCTGTTCCAAGAAGTATTACATTATCATTATTAACAACAAATGTACCACTCCATTCAACCCTTGACTTAGTTGATGCTACAAGTTTATTATATGTCTTTTTTAATTCACTATTAGCTTTAAGAACAAGCACATATGTCATCTCCTTTTTTATATAAATGCGCTGTATAACACCTTAAGTATCTTTTTGTTACATTCATTATTCTTAATTGCGTCAGCATCGTTATATATACCATTTTCTGCCATAAATTCACCACAGACATCAGCTCCGATTATGCTATTGTTATCTATGAGTGCTTCAAGACATCTGATCTGTCCATCTATTGTAAGGCTTCCCTGATCCCAGTTTGTTATAACGCTCTCTGTATCCATAACATCTTTGTCTATTGATATGTATATAGGATACTCTGACTTAAGTTTTTGTATCTCTTTTATCCCTGTCTCAAGTTGAGATTCTTTTATAAATCTCACTCTGTCTCTAAGTCTTTCGTCCGCAAGTTCTATAAGTTCATCCTTTACACCTATTATTATAACATCCTGTATATACTTATTATTCAGCAATACATCACATACCCAGCCTCCACATGACAATATCTCAGCAAAAGCTGATAATTGCATATCCGGATGATGATCAAATACAATAAGAGAAAATGGTTCTCGTATCATCTCAAGATATATTGCTGTAAGGTAATGGTAATTGCCTGAATCACTAAAACGTATCTTAGCTGTATCGCTTTCTATTATTTGTCTAAGTACATGTCTTGCTTCATCATCACAATAACAGTTAGTTCCTTCTATCTGTGTGCAATCACTAATCGTATATTGATATTCTCGATAAAAGTCCATATCTTTATATATTCCCTGCATATCCATAATTCTAATCATATTCTGTCTATCTCCATCTGTTTCACTTGTATTTTATCTATAATATATTGCATTACTACTACCTGTATTTTACTTACAGCCTTATAACTTGATATAGTACTTTATAACATATACTTATACTTATTCTCACATATCAGAGTTTTAGTTCATCAAGTTTTCTATTAAGTGCTTCTGCATCTATTGGAAATGGCAATGCATAAGTCTTATATTCTAATAATTCTTTTTGCAATGCCGAATTGGCTGTATTCTTAGATACAAGTATAACAGGTATTCTTGTCTTTGCAAGTTTGCTCCTAATAGGTGGCAGGCAAAACATTGAATTATCATAATTGATAATAATACATGATGTCTTTTCTATATTAACAGCATTAACTGTCATTATGCTTCCTTCCATTATATTAGGTATATATGGTGCTTTTAGTATTTTTTTAAAAACTGCTCTGTTAGTGGCATCTGCATCTATGTAGCATATACTAATCTCTCTTTTTTTCTGAAATATTGATCCTACTACAGACATAAGATCTTTTTTTACAATCGGTTTTACTGTATAGCCCTGTGGATGAAGTTCCATACAGTCTGTAACTGTCTTGTTATCACACATACCTGTCTGAAATAATACTGGAATCTTCTTAAGTCTGTTATCTTTTCTTATCTCTTTTAGAAGTTCAATTCCATCCATGCCAGGCATAACTATATCAAGTATCATAAGATCTACCAGATTGTCTTTTAGATATTCAAGGCACTCTTTTCCACTTAATTTAGTTATAACTTCATACTGTGCATCAAGATACATTCTTGCTGTGTCAAGTATTGCAGGATCATCATCAACTATCAGAACCTTTTTCTTAACATCTCCGGCATGAATATTAAGTATACGCAATATCTTATAATACAATTCGTCCATCTTATATGGTCTTCTAAGTGCTTTTGTCACTCCATCCTGAAGTAATCTTCGAAATTCCGGATCATCTTCATTCCTTGTTATAAGGACTACAGGTATTGTCTTCGATGCCTGTATTCTTCGTATTCTCTCAAATACCATCTGCGAATCAAGCTTCTCATCTGTCATATCAATTATTATTATATCCGGTGGACTTTTTATTATAGAATTAAACGCTTTAAGTGGCTCTGTTACTGTTACAAATAAAAGCGTGTTATTCATATATCTTACTTCGCCGTCTATTATTGCATTATCACCAATTGATAGAATATTAATCATACATTTTCACTCCTTTTTTGTATACATCTTAAGTACTTCGATCATATTAATTGCATCATCATAATTGTCATGTGCCAGCATATCTGATATGTTCTTTTTCATCTCTTTTTCATCATCCTGCGTGTCTTCATCACTATGCACAGTTTCTATATCCTCTTGTACATCTATTTTGCTATGCATATCTTGTGTATCCGTCTGTATATCTATATATGCTTCATTGTCTTTGTCATTCTCATATTCTTTAATAAACTCTCTGATGCCATTCATAAGTTCATCATAACGCACAATGAATGATTTTGTATTATTATCTATATATTCTATTCTTCCTTCTTTACCTGACATCTCAAGTCTTTTAGCTTCATCCCCCAATTCTTTGGCACCTATCATATAAAGTGTACTCTTCACTGAATGTACTATAATTGTATAATCTTCTATGTTATTATTCTCATACGAATCTGTCAGCTGCATTATTTTTTCTTTACTATACTTCTCATTAATCTTTAGTGTGTTCACATATTCTATTACACTCTCATCACACAGTGACAAAGCTTTTTCTACGTCTATACCTAGTTCTTTTAGAATATCAAAAGTCTTATCTTTGGCTTTTTCACTAACATTATCATTACTAGCACAATATGTAATCACACTTTTATCAAGATACTTAACAAGAATATTACTAAGTTCTGACATCCTTATTGGCTTTGATATAAAGTCATCAAACCCTGATGCAAGAAGTTTTTCTCTCTCGCCACTGATTGCATTAGCTGTAAATGCTATTATTATCGTATGATTTTCACTATCAGTTTCTTCTCTTCTAATCGCTCTCTCTGTTTCGAGTCCATCCATTACAGGCATCATCTGGTCAAGAAATATAATATCATATCTCTTCTTATGCGTATATTCAATCGCTTCCTTACCACTGCATGCAAGGTCTGGTTCTACGTTAAAAGTTCTAAAGTATCCACTCATAACATCAAGATTAACTCTGTTGTCATCAACTACCAGAATATCTGCTTTCTCTACTCTTATCTTCTTGCCCGTTCTATCTAGTTCACTTCCATATAGCATTCTACCAATTTCACGCTCATCTTTTATCTTCTGTCTAAAGGCAATTTTTATTATTATCTCATTCTCTGTCGGAATTTCAAGTCTTATCCTTGCTTTCATAACTTTTGCGTATGCTTTTGATATTGAAAAACCTATGTTAGTCTCATCTAACAATTCACTGTCTACATTGTTTTTTCTTGTAAGTGTATTATAGATTCTTATTATCTCATCACAATTAATATATGTTCCTTCAATAACTATCTCAAAACACAATATACATATATCCACATCGACTTTTTCCTGTGATACATTAAACTCAATCTTTCCTTTATTTATATATTGTTGCACTCCTATAAGCGTATTGTTAACAATCTGTCTTATCTTACCAATATCTCCATACATCTTATATGCTATATTCTCGGATATATTGCAATTCATATCTATTCCATTATTCTTAATGAAAAACATAGCATTACTTATTATGTCATTGATTAAAGACTGTGTATTATATACTTCTTCATTAAGTTCAACTGTTCCCTGCTCAATCTTTGATATATCAAGAACTTCATTAAAAATTGTAAGGAGCATCTTAGCAGAAGCATCTATTCCTTGTGCTCTCTCTCTTACTCTCATATCTATATTATCATTCATAAGCAGCTCACAATATCCAATAATTCCATTAAGTGGTGTTCTAATCTCATGACTCATATTAGCAAGAAATATGCTCTTTGCTCTATTCGCAGCATCAGCTTTATTGCGAAGTTCCTCCATCTTTACATAGTCTTCTTTACTCTTTGTTATATCTAAAAGAACTATTACATATGCATCTGTACTGTCACCACTTCCTATACATGTTATGTGTTTGTGATAATATCTGTCATTAAGTCTATATTCCTGTGAATCTGTTGTACATATATTCTCTATAAGTTCTTCTTCATATTCTTGTGAAAAATTGTATGATATTCTTTTTGCTTCATGATTCTTATGCACTATATTGAATTCATTATCAGCTATTATTATAGGCTCGTTCATATCAAGAACTATCTGTTCATAAGCCATCTCTGTTATACTGAACATTCTCTCTTTCATAATAATTCCAATGAATATAATCATCGACACAAGTATTCCAACTGGTACTATATCATAATCACCAAGCATCTTATGTATTCCGATTATATATGCAATTATTGGTATACATGACGCATATAACATAGTTCTAAGTGATTTCTTCTTCTTATCAGTCTCAGCTTTTACATATTTAAATATTATAAAGCCAAGTCCGGTTCCCATAAGCACAAAATTAATAATGCAGTTATATGTATATATAATTCCTGGAACAAGTTTTATATGTGGCATTATACCTGTATATACATATTGCACATTTCTATAATAGATATTATTATATTTAACTAAAAAAACCAAAAGAACTATCAATGTATCATGAAAAAAGAGACACATCTCTATTATTCTATTAAATTGTATGTTAAGATATGATGCCAGAAACAATAGATAGAATGTAGCTATATATGCTATTCCAAGATATTCCATCCTTATTGCCATAAGTGCTTCAAGAAGGCTTCCGCTCATAATCTCAAGCAGATAACCATAACTATATATAAAAAGACACAGCATAACTGCCATCATCAGTTTCTGCGTCTTTGAAGATCTTTGTTTATATACAAGCAAAAAACCCATAAAAGACGTTATTACAGCTATTACTTGTATTATATATATTAATTCCGCCATTCTCTCACCACCTGATAAAAAATATAGATCCATATTCTTTATCGGTGGCAAGACAGCTAATTTTTACTTTTTAAAATGTCTAATATCCTCTGATATGGTCTTGTGAATCATCAACAGTCTTGGTAATTTTCTTGATCACAACATAATATCCGACTTTTTCATTGACTTCAACGTATACTCTGTCGCCTTCTTTCTTACCCATAACTGCTTTACCTATAGGTGATTCTATACTTATATAACCGCCAAGTGAGTTACCTCTTACTGAAGTTACTATCTTGTAAGTCTCTGTCTCATCATCATCTTCAAAATAGACTTCAACTGTATTATTAAGTCCAACTTCATCTTCTTTAGAATTGTCTTCGATTACTTCTGCATTCTTTAACATTCTCTCAAGATATCTGATTCTGCTCTCATTACGATTCTTATCTTTTTTAGCTGCATGATATTCAAAATTCTCACTGAGATCTCCCTGTGCTCTTGCTTCTTTAACAGCTTCTATAAGTTTTGGTCTTTCTACAAGTTTTCTATGTTCAATCTCCTGTTTTATCTTCTCAACATCACTCTTCATAAGTCTGTCGCCCATACAAAACATCTCCCTTATTTTTACATATTATTAATCTCGTATTCTTTTATTGCTTTTAAGAATGTTTCACCATACTTCTCATACTTCTTCTCACCTACACCAGATACCATTAACATCTCATCTTTGGTATGTGGTACTTTATCACACATATCGATTAGTGTCTTATCAGCAAAAATAAGATATGGTGGCACTTGCTGTTCTGATGCTATCTGTTTTCTAAGACTTCTAAGTTCTTCAAACATTCCTGACATAGCACCGGATACATTGTTGCTATTCTTTGACATCTGCTTCTTTGTTTTTTTATCAGTATCAACTTTTTCTATCTCTTTTGGCAGCTTTATTATAATGCTCTCTGTATCACTTTCAAGAAAATCTCTTCCTTTTTCTGATATCTTGGCTATCTGATATTCATCATCAGTCTGATATACATAGTCATTCACAAGAAGATGATTGAATATATTACGAAGTTTATGTATAGTCATAGTCTGGTACTTTCCATACTGACTGCTCTTATCAAGCGAATATTTTAAGACTTTTTGACTCTTGCTTCCTCTAAGTGTATCAAGAATTACTGCTATTCCATATCTCATTTTTGATTCTTTCATACATATAAGAATACTCTTTGCAACTTCTGTTACATCTTCATTCTCATATTGTGTTAGACAATTAGAACAATTACCACAGTAATTCTCTGCATTTTCGCCAAAATATCTCAATATATATGTCCTTAAGCAATCATTGGTAAAACAATAATAAGTCATCTTCTTAAGCCTGTTTCTCTCACGTTCTTTTATAATTTTAAGTGTATCATAATCAAGCTCATTATTCTCGCTTACATACTCTATCATATACTGGTTAGTCGCAACATCCTGACCACTATAAAGTAATATACACTCGGAAGGCAGACCATCTCGACCGGCTCTTCCTGCTTCCTGATAATAACTTTCAATATTCTTAGGCATATTATAGTGAATAACATATCTTACATTGGATTTATCTATACCCATTCCAAATGCATTAGTTGCAACCATCACCGGTCTGGTATCATATATAAAATCTTCCTGGTTCTGTTTTCGCTCTGTGTCAGATAGTCCTGCATGATATCTTGTCGCACTTATGCCATCCTGACAAAGTCTTTCGCATACTTCTTCTACATTTTTTCTAGTCTGACAATATATTATGCCTGATTCATTGCGATGTTCATTAATATAATCTATAACCTGTGCATATTTGTCTTTTGGTTTTTTTACAACAAACTTAAGATTCTTCCTGTCAAATCCCGTTACGAGGATACAAGGATCTATAAGTTTCATTATATTAATAATATCATCTTTTACTTCATGCGTTGCAGTTGCTGTAAATGCACTTACAACCGGACGTTTTGGCAAAAGATTGATAAAATCAAGAATCTTAAGATAACTTGGTCTAAAATCCTGTCCCCATTGTGATATACAATGTGCTTCATCAACTGTAATCATTGATATATTAACTGATGACGCAAAATCAATGAATTCCGGTAAAAGCAACCTCTCTGGTGCGACATATATTATCTTATATCTTCCTTCTTTTGCATACATAAGTGCAAGTCGTGTCTGATTAGGTGTAAGCGAACTATTAATATAAGCTGCATGTACACCTGCCTGGTTAAGTGCCATAACCTGATCTGTCATAAGTGATATGAGTGGAGATATTACAAGTGTAATGCCATCAAGCATGAGTGCCGGAACCTGATAACATAATGACTTACCGGCACCGGTCGGCATTATTCCAAGTGTATCATGTCCACTTAATATACCATCAATTAGTACTTCCTGCCCTTCTCTAAAACTGTCATAACCAAAATACTTCTTTAATATCTCATATTTATTCATAAATTATCACTTTATCCTTGAATTTTTCTTCTTCAAACATAATATTGTATATATTCTTTAACTGTTGTCTTGCTGTATCAGTATCGCATATACCTGTTGCAACATTATCTTTATTAAGTTCTAACGTCATAATATTATAATTAACACCAAATAGCATACTTCTTACATCTGTCATTGTAAGACCATTCTTCTTATAAAATGCAATTCGTCTAATCCTTGTGTTCATATCTTCATCATCTTTTGCAAAATGAATATTCTCAGTTTCAAGATAAAGCCTGTCTATATCATATTCTTTAAGAAATGCACCTGCATTTTCCCAAAACTTACTTCCATATCCTTTATCTCTATTACCTCTTACAACTGCAAAATAATCAAGAAGAACTGTCTTTTCCTTTGCATCATGTACAAAATAGGCATATGCTCTAAGTACATTCTCTTCATCATACATTCCAGCCGCAAAATAGACACCTCTGTCATACATATCTGTAATCCTGCCTATCGGCTTCAACTCGTCTTCTGGAAAATCATACTTAAGATGTCTGTCATATAATTCCACAATCTGTTCAACACTAAGTCTTCTTAACTCCATCTCTTCACCTTTACCTATAATATTATCTACTCACCTGCAACCTGAACATTCTTAATTCTTACTGCAAATGGTCCTTCATATTTGCTATCTTTGTATCTTTCTTTTGAAAATACAAGATTATTCTGTAATTCAATAAAATTACCACTAATTGAGCCACCTGTAACCGGTGTTACGTTCTCACCGTCAAACAGATATCCAAGTCTTATCTCACCACCAAAGAATCCTGTTAATGGATTGACACTAAAATCTGAGAAATTAACCACATAAAGATATGGTTCTTTTTTCATCTCTTCAAATGTAACTGTTCCATTATCTACACTAACTGCATCAGGCATACCTGTTGGTTCTACGCCCAGATAATATGACATTCTTGCATTACCATAGATATTCTTAACTATACCTTCCTGTACAATCTCTACATCTTTCATCTCAATTCCTTCAAGTGAATATGGAATAGTACTTTTTAGTGTAACATTAACTTTCTCTCCACTGGCATCTTCACGTTGAACATTATCACCAGGTTTTAGATCTGATATTCCTGCATAGATATATCCTACACTTGTTCTTGCTGCATAATATTCAAATAACTGTGACAGATTCTTACCAGACAATATTACTGTATATTCACCTTTTTTTGGTGCTGTCTTTGCATTAGCTCTTGCACATACTGTATCTAATGCTTCTCTTACTTGTCTTGACAAAGCTTCTGTATCAAGATCAGTATATTCAAAGTTCTGATATAATTCTACATCCTGTGGTTCTATACACTGAACTACAAACTCACCATTAGCATTATATCTTGTATATGATACATCTATTCCTTCTGAATTAATAATTCTTACAACATTCTTATTAACAAAAAATTCTGCTGAATTAATAAAAGATTCTTTTCTTACATCTTCTTTATATAATGCTTCTACAAATGCATTACATGCCTCATTAAGTGTATAATTTTCAAAAGATGATGGCATAACTTTCATCTCTTTTTTCTCACCTTTTATAAGTTCATAGTACTTGTTCTTAACAAATTGTGCTGCATAATATGCTTCTGATATGGCTTTTTCAATCATATCTTCATCCATCTCTGGAACGATATTAACAACGCTGCTTCCCCTGTATTTAATACCATTTTCTTCAAAATCTCTGAACACTGTAACAGTATAATGAGCTACATTCTTCATTCTTCTCATATCAAGCTCTTTTTTTACAAAAAAGAGTTCAGCACTTTTTGTAACTTTTTCTTCTATAAGATATTTATCTATAGAGTTATCTTTAATAACTTTTAATATTATATCTATCATCCTGCAACCATCCTCTCTTAATTATCCTAATCTGATTCTAGCTTTTATATATGGACCGCCATCTGATACTTTAACCCATTCTTTGTAACCTTTTCCACACATACCACTTCCGCTTAATTCTTTTGCATCAGACATCATTGTTATAGATTTTAAGAGGTCTGGAACATATCCTGTAAGTACTATTGGTGAAAATACTCTTCCTGTAAATTTACCATCTTTAATCTCTCTTGCACAATCTACAAGGCACTGAATTCCCCAGTTCTTAGGATCTTCCATTCCACTGCTTGCATTCTCAAGAAGGAATCCATATTCTATTGAAGCTATCATATCTTCTACTTTATCTGTTCCTTCTTCAAAATATGTATTAGTCATTCTTGTATATGCTTTTCTCTCTGTACTCTGTCTTCTTCCGTTACCTGTAGGTTCAAAGCCAAGTGCCATACCTGCCTGTGCATCACATATACCCTGTTTTAAGATACCTTTTTCTATTATAACAGTATCATGAGCAAGTGTTCCTTCATCATCAAAGAAATATGTAGCTGTCTGTGTATATGCAGATGCTCCATCATGCATTGTAACAAGTGGTGATGCAACATATTCTCCGATATATTGTTTTGCAAGTGCACGATCTTTGACAAACATATCCATCTCAACGCCATGTCCAAATGCTTCATGTACAATCATTCCTGTTACATCAGGTGCACATATACAATCATACTCTCCCTGTATCATAGGCTCGCTAATAAGAAGAAGGTTAACCTTTTCTATAACTTCATCTATCTTCTCTCTTATCTCATCTATTACTTCAGCACCTTTTATTCCTGAAGCTGTAGAGAATCCAGCTTTTACTTCCTGTCCCTTTGCTGACCTCGCTGAAAGTGCTGCTGTTGACCACATTACATTCTGCTCAAGTTCTTTATTATCAGATAAGAACAGTTTGTGATATTTCTGGTATGAAAAAGTTACAGCTGCATCTATAAGTTTTGATTCTTTATCAAGTGTATTTTGTCTTATTGCTGATAAAGCATCTATTATAGCTTCATCTCCCATCTCTGACGGATCTTTTTCATATTCTGTACTTTTTTCAAATGAAATCTTCTCTTCTGTCATCTTTTTATACTTTTTAACTGAGAGTTCTTCTCTAAGACTATCTTTCCATGGCATAAGTGATTCACTTACAGCTTCTTTTATCTCATCAATGTTATTCTCTGTTATGTTATTAAATGAATATTCTCCATAACTCTCGCCATCATATACTTTTACAACATAACCTTTGTCTGTAAAAAGCTGCTGTTCCTGATACTCATCAACCATTATGTACAACTATTCCGCTTTTTGATATCGAATATCCTTTACCTACTGTATCGCAGGCAAGTATTGAAACATATTCATAACTGTCAGTAAGTATTGACAGTAATCTCTTTAGTAATGGTCTTTTCTTCTCTAAAAGAACGCTTTTGTCCACCTTCATACTGCTACCTCTTTTCTTATTCTATATGTCTGTCCTTACTATATATATTAATTCTTCATTTTTTTAATCTTATATAGCTAAAAAACCGACACAGTCTATATTATAACATAAATCCCGCCATAGTCTATGACGGGATTTGCAAATTTTTATCACTTTATGCTTTTTGAAGATTCTGATTATGTAACTGAACTTCAGCCTTTTTCATATTCTCACCATACGCAAGTATCTTGCCAAGTGTAACTGTATATAGCAATACAAGGATAATTCCATATAGTATCTTGTCAACACTTGTAAATGCCATCTGTAATATAAGAACCACAAAATCGATTGCATACATTGTTACTGATACTGACATCTTAAACTTCTTTTTGAGAACAAGTGGTGGTATATCCATTCCTCCTGTGCTTGCACCTGCGAGTATTACAAGTCCTATTGCGAAACCAATCATAAGTCCGGCACATACTGTTGCTAACATAACATCTTCTGTAACTTTATAGTTACCTGTTATCTTCTGTATAATCTCAAGTGCAACCGGATAATAGAATGTACTAAGAAGTGTCTTCATAGCAAATGCTTTGCCAAGTATCACTGCTCCAATTATAAACATTACAATATTCCATACTGCAACAAAAGCTGACACCGGAATATTAGTTATATGATTTACAAAAAGAGCCAGTCCTGTTGTTCCACCGGTTATTAATCCATTAGGCATAATAAATAATGCCACCGCCAGTGCATAGATAGTGTTTCCGATTATTATCATTAATAATCGAAATAAAGTTTTTCTTTTTTCCATATTCTTCTCCTCCTATAAATATTCTTAACAATTGTATTAGTATTAGCAATCTCTTTTATCTTGTTATCATAGTAAAGCGCAAAATAAATAAGAGCCAAACCATCAAATGGTCTGACTCTTTAATATACTCTCTATTCTATTGTGAAATCTCATCCGCAACATACTATCGCTTACCTTTCACTTTTATTCTGTTTATCATTAAACTTATCTTCAGTTTCTTATTAGTATAATAATATTACTTTTGAATGATTTGTCAACTGTTATTTTTAACAAATTTGTAATTATTCCAAATCAAGTATCTCCTGATTAAATTTGGCATAATCATTTCTATTATCTTTGATAAACTTAATCGCTGATGAAGGATGACTATTTAATACACCAGTAAGAAGATATGGTATATCATATCCCCATACAGCACCTGATGCCTTTATCTTTGGCATATATTCTGCTACAAGATTCATAACCGGAATCAGATTATATTTTGGATTCTTAAGGAATGCTAACAATGTCTCTGTAAAACAGTTGCCTGCACCTCTTCCCATTCCGCTTAATGTTGAATCAAGATAGCTTGCACCACCTGCTGCAGCTTCAATAGTATTAGCAAATGCAAGCTGCTGATTATTATGTGCATGAATACCAACTTTTTTACCTGTCTTCTCAGCTATTGTAAGATACTTATCTGTAAGTTTTCTTATCTGTTCAGGATAAAAAGCTCCAAAACTGTCTACAAGATAGATCACATCAACATCTGTCTTAGCAAGAAGTTCAAGTCCATTAGTAAGATCTTCATCATTCACTTTAGAGATTGCCATAATATTGACACTTACTTCATAGCCTTTTTTCTTGGCATCCTTAATCATCTCAATTGCTGTTGGAATCTGATGAATATAAGTAGCAACACGAATAAGATCTATAACACTGTCTTTCTTATTAATTATGTCTTTCTTATAATCGCATCTTCCAACATCTGCCATAACTGATATCTTAAGAGGTGAATTATTCTCACCAACTATTGCTCTTATATCTTCTTCTTTTGCGAATTTCCATTTTCCAAATTCTGCTTCATTAAATAATTCTGTTGATGCTTTATATCCAAACTCCATATAATCAACACCAGCTTCTATATTAGCTTTATATAATGCTTTTACAAATTCATCATCAAAATAAAAATTATTAACTAATCCTCCATCTCTTAATGTACAGTCAACTACTTTTATATCTGGGCGATATGAAATTAATGTTCCTCTATTACGCTGGTTTTTCTGATTATCTATTGTCATTATCTTTGTCCTCCTGTTTTTAAAATCTGCTTTAAAGTGTTACGCTTTAAACCTATAAAGTACATTAATTTTACATCATTTTTTAATTTTTGTCAACCTCTTTTATATTTCCATATTTTTTCATTTTACATTTCCATATTTTTTCATAAATGATATGTAATCTTCTCTCTTAAGTGGTTTTGAATAATAATATCCCTGAAAATAATCACATCCAAATTGCTTTAGCATCTCTATCTGTTCTTTTGTCTCAACACCTTCCGCTACAATTTTCTTATCAAGCATCTTGAACATAGATATGCTTTGTTCAAGAAGTACTCTAACTGTATCGCTCTCCATCGAAGTCCATACCATACTCTTATCCATCTTAACACTGTTATAGCGGTAATTAGCTATACTCATTATATTAGTATAACCTGTTCCATAATCATCCATAGACATCTCAAAACCATTATTAATAAAATAATCCAGATTCTTCTTAATACTGTCTGTCATATCAGAAGATATTGTCTCTGTTATCTCGAAACATATATTGTCATGTGAGATATTGTAGCTGTCAATTATCTTTGTAAAGTCTTTTGCAAGATTCTCCTGCATACATTGAATTACTGACAGATTAATATGTATCTTCTCAACTCCATACTGCATAGGATTATCTTCTTTTATCATTGAGCATACTTTTCTTAATATCATCTCACCAATCTTAATAATCTGTCCACTCTTCTCTGCCATTATTATGAATTCATCCGGTGAGATAAAGCCCATATTCTTATCATACATTCTAGCAAGTGCTTCTACAACCGCAAATTTTTTATTCTTCCAATCATATATAGGTTGATAATATACTTCAAATGACTGCTCTGAGATAGATTTTTCAAGTACATGTTTTAACTTATATTCATACTCTATCTCTTCAAGTACTGATTTATCATTATCTATAATTCTGCTTGCTTCTATGTTGCTCTCTCTTGCACCCCAGTAATCCATAAGTTTTAAAAAGTCTCCATTTTGCTCAGCTTTTTTGGTATTTTCAACAATGCACAGGCTTACCCACAGATTAATCTTAAGATCATCTATCTCAAATGGTGCATCTACCCATCTTAGTATTGCATTTTTTATATCTTCAACATTTTTCTCAACAACTATTGCAAACTGCACATCTGCAATCTTGTATACTCGCTTATATCCTGCAATATCCTTAAGGAACTTTCCGAATTCATCTAATATCTTAAGTTCATTACTACTATCCATAAATTCTCTTATCTTCTGTGTTCCTTCAAGCTGTACACCTATTATTGTCTGTCTTTTTCTTCCAAACATTCTCTCAGTTACAGCCTTTGTAAATGCTTCTCTGTTAAATGTTCCCGTTCTCGCATCAGAGAATTCAAGTGGATTCTGTAAAGTCATATACATAAGAAGAACCGATATGGCAACTGCAAATTCTGATATAAGCAGGTTATCATATATACATTGTAATAATACAACACATATAGAAGATATATTATATATTATTGTTGCTATCTTCTGTATCGCTATTAATTTTTTTCTGTTACGAATCGTTAACACAAGGCTAAGTATAAGATATACGAATGTAACTACATATACAACATAATATCCATAACCATGGCAATAGTTATGCTCTGCATCAAAATAAAATACCTGCTTGTGAATACCATTAGTCGCAATCATTAAAGCAATACATATATATGGTATTATCATTGGTTCAAATCCACTCTTTGTCTGTTTGCCATCAACTATCTCTTTTATATAGAGACAATATAAAAGTGGTACACTATTAAATGTAAGATAAAAAAGTATGTTTATAATATAATTAAACCATACAGGTACTACAGCTGCGTATGCAATGCACTGTACTGTAATAAGATCAAGAACAACTGACACTGCAGATACTACAAGAAGCTTCTCATATCTCTTAGCCTGCCTTGACGGGAACTTCTGCGACATATAATATCCTATTCCTATCGATATAAATACAATCAATGCCGCTATATCATAATGTATAATATACTTCATAACTTACCTCCAACATGGAACATTCTCTTTATCATAGTTCTCTTTATCATAATTTTCTTCATCATATCAATCTTTGAAGATGTTTTATTGCACTCTTCAAATTTACATAATATCCTCCTACTTATATACATCGAATTTTTTAGTACTATATATTATATTACAATTTTCTAATTCGTGATATAGTCTCTTATCTATAATCTATCACAGCTATCAATCTTATGTTCAGCTTTTTCATAGAGGTTGTTCATAGAAGCTTATAGAACCATTTTCATATTAAAATTCTTTCGTTTATCATAGGCGGAAACCCACTACTTTTAGATGGTGGGGAGTTGACCTTTACTTTTATCATAAATAGTGTTACACTGTCTTTATTTTTAATTTATAAATTAGCAAGGTGGTATATATGGTTAAAGTTAATGAGATCCTTAATCTTGATCTTTTTTCAAACTTCAGACTTATTAATAAAAATGATGGACTTTCAAAAGATGTAGGTAATATTGTTATTCTTGAATACGAGAGCATTATTAACAACTATGCCGGATTTTGTGAGGGTGACTTTGTTATCTCATCACTCTTTTTTGCAAAAGATAACGAATCTCTTATTCGTGAAGCATTTCATCATCTTGTAGAACTTAATGTTGCTGCAATAGCTGTTAAGACTATATTCTTCGATACAATCCCTGATGATGTTATTAATATGTGCAATGCTTCAAACATACCTGTCTTTACTTTTAATAACGCATATATGGAAGATCTTATTGTATGCGTTAATGATCTTCTAAAAGGCAAGCAGCAATATCTTATTGCAGAAGAACATCTTAACAGTATCATTAATACAACACCGTCTAAACATACTGTTGAGCATACAGCTTATGAGATTAATCCACATTTTAGTAATAATATTGTATCTGCTTATATTACAAAAAAAGAACTCACCAAAGACTATAATTGGGTTATATCTTGTTTTAACAGGCTTTTATATAAAAAATATCAGCAATTATCATCCTACAATTATTCTTATGTCAAGTATAAAAATGGCATGGTATTAATATACTCTTTTAAGAATGAGGAAACTATTAGAGACTGTGCTGGTATATTTCTTAACATCCTTAAAAAGCTTGATATCAATCCTGAACTTTTTCATATAGGCATAAGTAGTATTCATTCTTCTCTTTCAGAGCTTAATCTCTGTATAACTGAATCTGTAAATGCCAATATGATCTGTCATAATAAAGATATTCAATATATGTATTATGATAATTGTGGTTTTTATAAGTATATATTTGCTTATAATACTAATGAAAGCTTTAAGATACTCTATAATAAGATAATTAATATAATTACTGAATATGACAATCAATATTCTTCTTCTCTTCTTGATACACTTATAGCTTATGTCAATAATAATGGAGAGATTAATATAACTGCAAAAACACTATTCCAACATCCTAATACTGTAAGATACAGAATCAAAAAAGTTAAAGAACTGCTTAATGATATTGTTGATGATTCTTCATTTTACGAAGAAATCTTCATTATTATCAGATACTATGAGCTGTATGATATATCCACTCAAGCATGATGAAAGATTCTTGTAAATGAAATGATACACTATAAATAATTCAATTATCACAGATAAAAATACTTACACCTACTTTGTATAAAAAATAGGTGCAAGTATCTAAATATTCATTATTATATCACTGTTCTAGTATTGGCTTAGCTCAATTAGTGGTTAATTATGGTATTGCAGGTAATTATTATATCCCTATTCTAATATTGGCTTCCCTGTATACTTCCTCTTACAACAATACTCTGACCTGCAGTAAGACCTGTTACTGTTATCGCAAGTCTTGTATATTGTATCTGTTTGCCGCCGCCAAGTACTGCTGCTGTTCCAGGTGCTACATTAACTGTTGTCTGTGCTGCTGTTCCATCTATTGAAGGTTCCGGCACATAGACCGGAGTCCAGATTACACCTGTTGTATTAACTGGTGCAAACTGTGGTGACACTGTTATACCTGCATCACTCTGTGTAGCATTCTCTATATACCATGTATAATCTTTATAATTACTTACATCAAATGGCTGTGAATAATATGTTCCATCTGCTGTTATTGTATATGGAGTAAGAGGTGTCGCTGTCGGTGTAAATATATCTGTTGTGCTAAAATTATTGGCTGTTGTAACCACACTGTTAGGTGTAATTCCTACTGTTGTCCCGGGTGTGAGGCCTACTGTTCCTGTTACTCCTACTGTCGTTCCAGGTGTGAGGCCTACTGTCGTTCCAGCATTAAGTCCTACTGTTCCTGTTACTCCTACTGTCGTTCCAGGTGTGAGGCCTACTGTTGTTCCTGTATTAAGTCCTACTGTTCCTGTTACTCCTACTGTCGTTCCAGGTGTGAGGCCTACTGTTGTTCCTGTATTAAGTCCTACTGTTCCTGTTACTCCTACTGTCGTTCCAGGTGTGAGGCCTACT
>SAMEA104315435__coassemble_486_pt1 | contig 61025 bp, 59 predicted proteins | sample SAMEA104315435__metabat2_low_PE_020 | metagenome-assembled genome bin SAMEA104315435 (sample SAMEA104315435) | gut metagenome | biome: Monkey gut; feature: monkey-associated habitat; material: faeces | place: China | collected 2013
TCTTTGCCTTCCAACGCACTAAGTGCCGACGATTACCACATTGTTTTCTTTTGATATATATTAATCTGGTCGGAGCCGATATACGTTTTCTAGAGATTTTTAAATGGCTTCCTGGTTGAGAAGGTAGCCCATAGAAATAATATGGATAGTTACAACAAATATAAAGGATTATCAGGCAAAATAGATTAAACAGATTAAGGGGTGGTAACTATCTAAAAAATACAGTCAAAAAGAGCATCTCGAAAGATGCTCCTTTGATTGAGTAATGCCTTGCATCACTCTGCTACTTTAGATTTTCCTCTAATTTACGCCTAGCGTAAACGCTGCTATTGACGACACAAGCCGTCTTAGTAATTACTATACTATCATTATTCACCGTCCGTGTCAACATTATACCTGCAAATTTTTATTTATTGCCTTTATTACTTCCTCAAAACATTTTTCCGTAGCAATACCCACTTTTCTACTGTCAATTCTTTTTCTATCAATTTCACGCATATGCATTACATTTATAAATCCATATAATCCAGTTTCTTTTCCTTCAAGTTTCAGTGGAATTTCATATTGACCTAAATACTTTCTTTTAATACTACCATCTACAATTTTCTCTATGTAATACATATTTTTTGATGTATCATACTTTAATGCACTCTTTTGATGCGTTGTAACAGGGGCAATAATCGTTGTATTTCCTTTTCGGTTTCCTGTGTTATTTTGCAATATAATAACGGGTCTTCTGCCATTCTGCTCACTTCCTACATTATCTCCCAAATTAGCATAAAAAATTTCTCGCTGAGCTACCGTATATGTTCTCGCAGATGTGTTTATCTTATATTTAAGATTAATCCAAGCCAATCTATCTATATTTCTCTGCATCTTTTCTTCGTATATTTTTCTATTAGCAGTTTTTACAAATAATACTTTAGAAAACTTTCTAAGTTCTCTGAGAAGCCTTCCCTCTAATACATTATGCGTATTATCAATATTTGTTACATACTCTATTCTGTTAATAAGATTTTCCAGAAACTTTTCAACAGCTTTTGCGCTGTCAACATCTTGTCTATCTATAGAATTTACATACTTTCTTAACTTACTTATTACCTCATCGTAAAGTTTCTCTATCATCTTAATCCTCCAACAGTTATTTACCCATTAATTGTACTATATTAATCTACATAATTCAACATTATAACTAATATATATTACCCCTGCATTCTAAATGAGCTGCTTCCATTGATTATTGTTCTAGCTATTATCAATATTTCTTAACTTCTAGGATTTCGGCACCGTTTTGGCACCGCCAACTCTATTTTCGCAATTCTTTCCACCTTTTTCAAAAATCTTTGCACAGGATTGCGAGAGTGTGTTTTTGTTGATGCTATTTACACTCTCACAATCCTATATACATATGCCAGAGTTTCGCCTAAGCACTCTTTTACGAAAACTTTTTTAGTATACATAATTTCGTTAAAAATATCACATCTGTTGTAAAAATTGCACAAAGCATATTCATTTCTTTCGTCATATTCCTACATACTTTTATGCAACGTTAATAATTTTTTATTTTTTTTCAAAAATATATTGTATTTTTTATCCAAATGGTATAATCTTTAGTTACAACTTGTTGGAAACATTTCCGAAAACATTTCCAGTTTCATTTATGTTTTAGTTTCCATTAAAACTATCCACAATATTAGGAGGGCATTTTATGAGAAAGAAACATTTTATAGCATTTTGTCTTGCAACCGTTATGGCTGCATCAGCATTTACAGGCTGTGGCAACAAAGAGACTAATGGGGGTAATGAGAAGTCTAGTGAAGGTAAAGTATATTACCTCAACTTCAAACCAGAAGCTGACAAAGCATGGCAGGAACTTGCTGAAGTCTATACTAAAGAAACAGGCGTTGAAGTAACTGTAGTTACTGCTGCTTCTAACCAGTATGAAACAACACTTAAGAGTGAGATGGGTAAAAAAGACGCACCTACTCTATTCCAGGTTAATGGTCCGGTCGGCCTTGCTTCATGGAAAGATTACTGCTATGACTTAAAAGACGCAGCTATCATGGATCAGCTTACAAGCGAAGACTTCATCCTCAAAGATGGCGATGCAGTACAAGGTATTGGTTATGCTACTGAATCATATGGAATTATCTATAACAAAAAACTTTTAAAAGAAGCTGGCTATACAGAAGATGATATTAAAGGCTTTGATGATCTTAAAACTGTATGTGAAGACATCACTAAGAGATCTGACGAACTTGGTTTCTCTGCATTCACATCAGCAGGTATGGATGGAAGTTCTGACTGGAGATTTAAAACACATCTTGCTAACCTTCCAATCTACTATGAATATCAGGCAGATGGCATAGATTCAACAGATGCAATCAAAGGTACATATCTTGATAACTATCGTAATATCTGGGATCTCTACATCAACAACTCAACAACAGATCCTAAACAGTTAAGTACTAAGACAGGTGATGACGCTGTTGCAGAATTCGTTACAGAAAAAGCTGTATTCTACCAGAATGGTACATGGGCTTACTCAGATGTAGCAGAAGTAGGCGATGATAACCTTGGTATGCTTCCAATCTACATTGGTGCTGACGGCGAAGAGAATCAGGGACTTTGTACAGGTACAGAGAACTACTGGTGTGTCAACAAGAATGCTTCAGAAGCTGATATAAACGCAACTCTTGATTTCATCAACTGGTGTGTATCTGATGATACAGGTGTTAAAGCAATGTGTGGTGCAAAAGGTGCTATGCCTTCAGGAGCTGACGGAATGGGATTTGTAATTCCATTTAAGAAAAACCTTGAATCAGACAACCTTCTTGTTAACATTGCTAACAACTATGTTAAAGATGGTAAAAAACCTGTAACATGGAACTTCACAACAATGCCTTCAGAGCAGTGGAAAAACGACCTTGGTTCAGCTCTTACAACATACGCTGCTGATCAGTCAGATGCTAACTGGGATACAGTAAAAGAAGCATTTGTTGACGGTTGGGCAAAAGAAGCTGCTGCTGCTGCAAGCAAATAATCAGATAGTATAACAACGCTAAGTTTAAAAGTAAGATTTTAACTAAATAATTATAAGGCTGATAATTATTATTAAAATAAAACAGCTTTATTGCTAATAATAGAGATATAACAGCCTGCCGGTTTTACCATAATTCAAACTGGCAGGCGTAATCTCTACAAAACATAGCTTCATAAACAACTTATATCAAACACAGAAACGGGGAATATTATGGAAAAGGCAATCAAAAAATACTGGCCAGTATTCTTACTTCCAACAATGGCCGCATTCACAATAGGTTTTATAGTACCATTTATCGAAGGCATATATCTCTCCTTTTGTAAATTCACAACAATCAGAGATGCCAAATTTGTAGGTTTTAGTAATTATATAGAAGCATTTAAGGACGAGACATTCCCACATGCTTTTGGTTTTACAACATTATTTGCAATAGTAACTTTATTACTTGTCAACATTCTCGCATTTGCAATCGCACTTGCATTAACTCAGAAAATAAAAGGCACTAACATATTCCGAACAATATTTTTTATGCCTAACTTAATCGGTGGTATCGTATTAGGTTACATCTGGCAGCTTATATTCGATGGAATATTCAGCCACTTCAATACAGCATTAAAACTTGATGCAAACTTAGGTTTCATAGGACTTGTAATTCTTATCTGCTGGCAGCAGATAGGTTACATGATGATTGTATATATCGCAGGTCTTCAGGCAATTCCTGAATCTCTTAAAGAAGCTGCCATGATTGACGGTGCTAACAAAAGACAGCGTCTCTTCCATGTTACAATTCCTAATATGATGCCATCAATCACAATATGTACATTCCTTACAATCACCAACTCATTTAAACTGTTTGATCAGAACCTCTCACTTACAGGTGGTGAACCACTTCACAAGACAGAGATGCTTGCATTAAACATATATCAGACATTCTATGGTCGAGTAGGTTACGAAGGAATCGGACAGGCAAAAGCCGTTATATTCTTCTTAGCAGTTGTTATAATCGGCATGCTACAGCTTAGACTCACAAGAAGCAAGGAGGTACAACAGTAATGAAAAAAGCAAAAGGAACAATCGCAACATTATTTTTCACAATATTATCGCTTGTGTTCGTATCGCCAATTTTTATAGTATTAATGAACTCTTTTAAGAAAAAGACATATATCAACCTTGAGACTTTCAAATTACCTAACGCTGAGACTTTCGCCGGTATAAACAACTTCAAGGAAGCCATCACACAATATGATTTTATACAGGCAGTTGGCTGGACTGTATTCATAACTGTTGGTGGTGTTGCTTTAATCTTAGTATGTTGTTCAATGTGTGCATGGTACATAACAAGAGTTCAGACTAAGCTTACCAAATTAATCTATCTTTTATGTGTATTCTCAATGGTAATTCCATTCCAGATGGTTATGTTCACACTCTCAGGTACAGCAGATGCACTTGGACTTAACACACCATGGGGTATATTAATCGTATATCTTGGTTTTGGAGCAGGTCTTGCAGTATTTATGTTCTGTGGTTTTGTAAAATCAATTCCTATAGAAGTTGAAGAAGCTGCTATGATTGATGGATGCAGCCCTGTAAGAACTTTCTTTAATGTAGTAATTCCAATGATGAAGCCAACTCTCATATCTGTTGGTATTCTTGAAGCAATGTGGATATGGAATGACTTCCTTTTACCTTACCTTGTACTAGATATTAAGAAATACAAGACTATCTCTATTATTATCCAGTATATGAAAGGAAGTTATGGACGTGTTGATATGGGTGCTATTATGGCATGTCTTATAATGGCAGTTATCCCTGTTATCGTATTCTATCTAAGCTGTCAGAAATATATTATAAAAGGTGTTGCAGCCGGAGCTGTAAAAGGTTAAAATACTATATATGTTATTAAAGAAAGGCTGTATAGATTCATGACAATAAAAGATATTGCTAAATTATCTGGCTACGGAGTTGGAACTGTATCACGAGTTCTTAACAACCATCCCGATGTCAGTGATAAGGCACGAGATAAAATTCTGGCAGTTATTGAGGCAAGCAACTTCCAGCCAAATAGTAATGCCAGACACTTAAAGAGACAGACTGTGTCTTCTCTGGCTATCATTGTAAAAGGTAACCAGAATATGCTTTTCCTTGATATTCTTGAAAAAATACAGATGCTTTTATCAGAACATGGTGAACCTGCCGAAGTTTCATATATTGATGAAGATTCAAACGAGGTAGAATGTGCACTCGCTCTTTGCAGAGAACGCAATCCAAAAGGCATATTCTTTCTCGGTGCTAATCTTAACTATTTTACAGATGCTTTTAAGAATATTGAAGTTCCATGTATAGTCCTTACTAACAGTGTAAGTTCTCTTGATTATGATAATCTATCATCTTTTTATACAGATGATGAAGATGCCTCTTACAGATTATGCAGCTACCTTGCAGAACATGGGCATAAGCATTTTGGGGTTATAGGTGGATCTCTCGCCGTTAACCAGATTGCTTCAAGCAGATATAAAGGATGCATTAAAGGGTTTAAAGAGAACAATATTCTATTTGATGAAGATAAGATGTATATTCCATGCCGTTTCTCAATGGAAGACGGTTATCAGGCAACACTAAAACTGCTAGATAATACTCCTGATGTCACTGCAATTATCGCCCTTAGCGACACAATCGCAACAGGTGCTATAAGAGCAATATGTGATCGTGGTAAAAGAGTTCCTGATGATATATCTGTTGTCGGTTTTGATGGAATAAGCCTGTCTAACTATTGTGTTCCACGGCTAACTACAATAAGACAGGATACTGATGCAATGGCTATTAAGAGTGTAGAACTTATGCTTCTTCAGACTCATTATCCTGGTTCAGCAAGGAATGACTCTGTACCTTATGAACTTCTTGAACGTGAAAGTGTAAAAGCCATCTAATCAGCTCATTTATATTTTTACTATATATCATGAGTTAATAATTGCATCATACGTTGATAGCTACATTATATGTTGATAGTAAAAATTCATTAAAATAACAAAAACTGCACTGACATTGTCAGTGCAGTTTTTGTTATTCTATAATGTATTAGCTCTATCTGCGATATTTTTTCTAAAATTAATCACTGTATGATTATACTCTGTATCCATATATTCTGACTTAATCATAAAGTCTGCTGTTGCTTTATTATTAGCAATCGGAATGTCATATACCTGTGCAATTCTAAGCAATGCCTTAACATCTGGATCATGTGGCTGTGCTGTCAGTGGATCTGAGAAGAATACTACAAAGTCAATTCTTCCTTCTACAATCTTAGCACCTATCTGCTGGTCACCACCTAAAGGACCACTATTATATCCTTTTACACTTAGTCCTGTCTTATCAGTTATCATTCTCGCTGTTGTACCTGTTCCACACAGATTATGCTTCTCAAGTATATCCTTATTATCCTGACACCATTTGATAAGTTCAGCTTTCTTACTATCATGTGCAATTAATGCAATATTCTTTGTCGCTCCAATTGTTAATGTAACAAAATCCTGCTCCATACTCATCTCTCTCCTATCTCTTTTCTTATATAACACATAAGTTTTCTAACTTATAGCCAATAATCACTTATGCTCATATAAGTTCTTATCTTATCTGCAAGTATACTATGCTTACTTGATATTCTATCTTCTTAATCATATTTTATCATAATATTTCTAAGATTACTATTCTTAACATATACAAAATTAAAGTTTCTAAGAGCCTTGACACGTTTTTCTAAAAATGATAAAATCTGTGGTTGTTGCCCATAAAAACAAGGTCTTAAGGGTTAATTATTCGAGTGTTCGTGACCTTCCACTCGTAAAACAAAACTAAAGGAGATTTAAATTATGAAAAATCAAAAAGTACTTTTTACAGTGCAGGCAGCTATGATTGCTGCTATCTATGTTGTTCTTGTAACAATTTTTAACTATTGGAGCTTTGGACCTATTCAGTTCAGAATTGCCGAAGCATTAACTATTCTTCCATTTTTCACACCGGCAGCTATTCCCGGATTATTCGTTGGATGTCTTCTTGCTAATATCTTAGGTGGAGCTATCCCTGCTGATGTTATCTTCGGAAGTATTGCAACTCTAATCGGTGCATGTGGAACTTATGCATTAAGACGATATAAATGGTTAGCGCCAATTCCACCAATTGTTGCCAATACATTAATCGTTCCTTTTGTATTAAAATTCGGATATGGCACACCAGAAGCTATCCCTTATATGTTCCTCACTGTCGGAGCCGGAGAGCTTATTGTATGTGGTATCTTTGGAATGATATTATTATTTGCACTTAACAGATATAGACATGTAATATTTAAGACTAATTAAATATCTATACTTAGTATACCACTACATCTGACTTTGTATATTTGACATTATATATAATTTTAAACATTTAAATTATATATAATAATAAAAGTATTTAAATCATACATTTAAATTCTTTTATTATTAATTTTTAATCAACAAAATGCCCTCAAGCATTAAAAATATTAAGTTCAATTATTTTTAATACTTTGGGGCATTTTTAGCAGCCTATTTATAATATCTATACAATCTTTCTTTTTCTATAAATCCGGCTGATTCATAGCATTTTCCAACAATATAATTTGCATTATCCTTGCTATATTTTTGCTTAATTTTCGAGTTTAATATTTCGAAGTTCATCATTCAATATTATAATTAAAAATCCTGCTAAGAATATTGCTGAAAGCAGAATTCCACCTGCAATCTGGCTATAATTAGAAACTGCCGAAATTATGTATATTCCTATACTTGGCGAGAACATAATTATCGCATCAATTCCACCTAACAATTTTCCTCTGTTATCACTGTCAAGATTGGCTACCGTATATCCAAAAAGTGGTTGTGTAAGCGAATCTGAAAATCCATACAATGTAAAAAGTGTAATAAGCAAATATGGATTTCTGGTAATATATATTATTACTATAATAAAAATATTAAGTATCATGCTTATTTTGAATGTTGCACTTACATACTTTGAAACTCTGCTTACAACTGCAAGTCCAATAATCTCTCCAATTGTCATTGCTGATTTTAACAATCCCAAAAGTGTTGCTGAATTAACCATATTAGCTTTGAATACAGGCAATATCTGTGGAATATATCCATAAGCCAAATTTAACACAAACATAAGAACAATAAATGTTAATAGATATTTTGATTTGAATATATTATTAAGTGTATATTTTACATCTAAGATAATATTCTTCACGATACCAACATTCTTAGTATTATTAACAACCTTTTCATCATATTGTATCGCACATATAAGAACTAGCGATATCAGATATGTAACAATATCTATACCAAATACAAGATTACCAGGTATATGATCTATTAATATTCCAACAAATGCTGCACCCGCTATTCCAACTATTCTAATCACTATATTGGTATAGCTTTGAAACTTAATATACTGATTTTCATCAAACATATCTGATGTCATCGATATATAGCTTCTTGAAAATAATTCATTATTAATATCATTAAGCAGTACAAATACTATTCCAACAATTATAAACTCACATGCTATATTCCAACATACTCCAAAACAAGTTATAATAATAATTGATAAAACATGTGATAATACCATCATTTTCTTTTTAATATGCTTATCAACAAAACTTCCAATGAAAAATGAAAGTATAGCTCGAAATGCAATTGATGTTCCTATTACATATACAGCATTCATAAATCTTCCTGTAGTTGCAGCTAATTTCCATGTAATAAACATATCAAATATAACATCTCCAATATTGTTTATTGCAATTGCAAGAATTAGCAAAATCTTATTTCTATTCATTATTACAATGCCTCTCTTATATATTATTTGTATATTTTTAAAAGTGTATCACTTTACTTTAGCATTGTCAATATTTCACTCTTTTTACTTTTTATTTATTTATGCTGTGTAATCTTATATTTCAATATTTTTATCTTTCAATTATATATTTCTCTATTTTTTTTAGACAATTCAGCATAGAAACAATTAATCCTGCTACCAATATCAAAAAAACATGCGAGTGATATATTTTCTACATCTTCCGCATGTTCTCATCTGACTACTCCCACAGGCTTGCCTGTTGGGTTCTTACTGCCAAGTTTAACCTGTAATCGTATACCATATGAATATTTCATAAGTTTTGGAATACAGGTATAACATAATATCTATATGTACCATCAAAGTATTGAATGTTTTACTTATGATTAAGTCTTATGTTCAACTTATCTATATCCTTCACATATCTTCTTAAGTGCCTCAAGGTATATTGTTCCAAGTCTGCTAAGCACTCCTTTTTCGTGCATTACATATCCTACTTGCATTCTGCCGGCAGCTTCTAGTTCAACTGCAATAATATCTTTGCCATTAAGTTCTTCATCAATTACACCACTACAGATAGTATATCCATTAAGTCCTATCAGGAGATTAAAAAGTGTTGCTCTGTCTCTTACTCTTATGTTCTTACGTCTTGGAACATCACTTAACATCTCTTCTGCATAGTAGAATGAATTATGCTCTCCCTGTTCGAATGACAGATATGGATATTCATCAAGTTCTGACAATGTAACTTTTCTCTTAGTGGCAAGTGGATGTCTGCTACTTATAAAAACATGTGGTTTTGCAATAAATAGTTCTGTAAATATAAGTCCATTCGCTTTCATTATTTTTTTTAGAACTTTTCTATTGAATTCATTAAGGTATAGTATTCCTATCTCGCTCTTCATTCTGGCTACGTCATCTATTATCTCATATGTCTGAGTTTCTCTTAGTGAGAAGTCATATTCACTGCTTCCATATTCTTTTATAAGATCTACAAATGCGTTAACCGCAAATGAATAATGCTGCGTTGATACACAGAATTCTAACTTTCTACCTGAATTCTGCTTATATGTATCTTCAAGAAGATTAACCTGCTCTAATACCTGCCTTGCATATCCTAAGAATATCTCTCCTTCCTTGGATACTGCTACGCCCTTATTGGTTCTGTCAAATATTATTACATTCATCTCTTTTTCAAGATCCTTAATAGCATTCGTAAGACTTGGCTGTGAGATGAACAGCTCTTTGGCTGCTTCTGTTATATTACCTTTTTTGGCTACTGTAACTACATATCTTAATTGTTGTAACGTCAATCCTGTCACCGCCTTTTCTATATACAATCCAATCTTCTAACTTATATATGAATTACCAACTCTCATGCGAACATAATTCCTATGCAAGTGTTATAGACGTGGTACTAGCTTTAATGATAGACTAATACAGGCTTCAGACTGCTAATCAGCCCGAAGCCTGTACTATTAACTTCTATAATCGTATCTACAAATTGTTATTCATATCTGCGTTATGTTTTGAGTGTTATATGTTTCGAGTATTATATCTTTTGTTATATGGTTATAATTATAAATAGTTTACAATTATTTTCTATTAACTATAGCTTTTCTTATAAGATCTACAGGTATCATTGTAAATGCAAGTAATATTACTGCTATCCAGCCCTGAATTCCGAATGGAACACAGCTGAACATATTACCAATCCACTTGAATACTACAAATGGAATTAATGCTGCGTTAACAATACAGAACTGAACTGCCACAATTATAAGAAGAACTTTTAAGAAGTCTTTGTTCTCATTAAGTCCCCTGAATATTCCAAAATGCTCATCTCTTACATTAAATCCATTGAATAATGCACTTACGATGAATAATACAAAGTAACCTGTAAGATGTTTATCTTCACTATATACACCATTCTCTGTAAATAGATCTTTAAAGAATGGTAATTTTAAATATAAGAAACTAACTACTGTAAGCCATACACCCATAGTAACAATCTGTGCCATCATCTTCTTGCTGATGATACTCTCATCTCTTCTTCTTGGTTTTTCTTCCATGTACTCTTCAAGTGCAGGTTCATTACCAAGCATCATTGCTCCAAGTCCATCCATTACAAGGTTAACGAATAACAGATGTGTAACTTTAAGTGGTTCTTCAACTCCAAAGAATGGTGCTATCGCACTTACGATTACGGCCGCAACATTAATTACAAGCTGGAACTTACAGAACTTAAGTATGTTATGATAGATTGTTCTTCCGTACCAGATAGCATCCTTAATTGATCTGAAGTTATCGTCAAGAATTACAATCTTACCTGCTTCTTTGGCAGCTTCTGTACCACTACCCATTGCAAAACCAACGTCTGCTCTCTTAAGTGCAGGTGAATCGTTAACACCATCTCCTGTCATACCTACAACAAGGTTCATCTCCTGACATAATCTTACCATTCTTGATTTGTCTGTTGGAAGCGCTCTTGCTATAACTCTTATGTTAGGAATAATCTTCTTAACTTCATCATCTGACATCTCATTTAACTGTGCTGATGATAATGCTCTGTCTGTTTCATTCTTAAGAAGACCTGCATCTTTTGCTATTGCTACTGCTGTTTCAAGTCTATCACCTGTAATCATAACAACCTGAATACCAGCTTTTTGAACTTCTCTTATCGCATCTTTTGCTTCTGCACGAACATCATCTCTGATACCTACAAGACCAATAATAACAAGATCATCATTAATCTTACTCTCTACCATTGATTTTTCTGAATAACCAAATGCAAGCACTCGCATTGCTTTTGCTGCAAGCTCGTCAATCTTTCTGTTTAACACTGCCTGATCAATATCTCTTACATTACCATTTTCATCAAGATATTTGGTTGCTACTGCAAGAAGTCTCTCTGGCGCACCTTTGTAGAATGTCTTACCAACATAATCTATTCTTGCCTGACTGAACTTATTAGTTGAGTTGAATCCCTGCTGTTCAGTTATTACATATTCTTTAGATGCCATAAGTGTGTTAAATGTATCTTCGCCAATGAACTTCATAAGTGCCTGGTCTGTTGCATTACCACCGACAACTTTATGTGATGAATCAAACATTGACTGTGTATTCTTACCTATTGTAAGATCAAGAAGACCTTTTATATTGCTATGTCTGCTAAGATCTGCAAGTGGAATGTCATTACCATCTGCTGTGAAGAATTCAACAACTTCAAGCTTACCTTTTGTAATTGTACCTGTTTTATCACTAAAAAGAATATTAAGTGAACCTGCTGTCTCAATACCTTCTGCTTTTCTTACAAGAACGTTATGATCAAGCATCTTGCTTGTATTTTGCATAAGTACAAGTGAAATCATAAGTGGCAGACCTTCAGGAACTGCACATACAATAATAACTACTGCAAGTGATACTGCATTAATCAACTTCTCAATTACTACTTCTGCACCAAGTGCGAAGAATGGTGATACGCCACCTGCCATTATAATATCATAGATAAGATATAATACTGCGATTGCAATAGCACCTATATATCCAAATGTTGATATCTGTTTTGCAAGTTTTGCAAGTTTTACTTTAAGTGGTGAGTCTGGCTCATCATCCTGCATCTCTTCAGCCATCTTACCCATCATAGTCTTAAGACCGACTTTTCTTACATCAAGGATACCTTCACCATCGAATACTACTGCACCTCTGAACAATGAGTGCTTATCAACGAATGTATCACCTGTGATATCATCAGCAAGCTGGAATGATGGATCTGCTGCTTCTTTTTTACATTCTTCTGCTTCACCATTTAAAGCTGAGTTATCAACTTTTAACTTACCATCAATTAAGATACCGTCTGCTGGAATCTTATCACCTGACTGTAAGAGAACTTTATCTCCGACTACTACGTCATCAACATCAATAACTACTACAAGACCATTTCTGTGTACTTTACACTGATCTTTTTTAGTATTATCTTTTAACTCTCTGTACTTAGTATCACTGGCAACACCTGTCTTAGCTGATACTATTGCAACAATAATAACTGCTACTATTGTTCCAAGTGGTTCATAGATCTCTGCATAACCAAAACAGAACATTACTATCATAAGTGCTGCGATAGCAAGTAATACTCTGATCATTGGATCTTTAAATGTCTCCTTGAATTCCTGCCAAAACGTAGTCGGCTCAGAATCAGGAATGGCATTAGAGCCATTTTTTGCTTTGGACTCTTCGACTTCTTTGTCTGTCAAACCATTAAATTTCATCTTGTATTCTCCTCATTCTATTATTTTATAAAGTGATTACTTAACTTAAACTAAAGACTTAGTCATTATATAATATCTTCCTAATACAATACGTCTTTGAATTATGTTATCTTACTTAAGTATTATTGGATAATTCTGTCTTATAATTGTGCCATCTTACTTAATCATCCTTAATAAATCAGTTTTATAATCACATTATCTTACATAAATCTTTTTGATAGTGCTGTAAGTCCGTTATCAGCAGTTCCCTGACCGATTGCATTGAACTTCCATTCTCCATCATGCTTATATACTTCTCCAAATATAACTGATGTCATATTATTATAATCATCAGAAAGGTCATACTTACATATCTCTGTATTATTAGATGCATCTACGATTCTTATAAATGCATTCTTAATCATTCCAAAGTGCTGTTCTCTCTCTTTTGCTTTGTATATATTAACAACAAGTACTATCTTATCATACTCTTCCGGCACTTCTTTAAGGTTGATAACTATCTGTTCATCATCTCCGTCACCGGCTCCTGTAAGATTATCACCCATATGTGTAACTGCGCCTGATTTATGTCTTAAGTGGTTAAAATATACAACATCTTTACTGTCTCTTAATTTGCCATTCTTAAGCATAATAGCTGATGCGTCACAGTCTATATCCTGCTTTTTGGCACCGAATGAGAAAAAGCCTTTTTTCTGATTCACTTCATCCCATCCAAGTCCGGCTATCACTTTTGTTAATCCTTCACGTTCTTTTGTAAGACTTACTTTCTGTCCTTTTTTTAAACTAACTGACATATCAATGTCCCCCTGTCTTCTTAGTTATCAGATAATTATTCTACTTCAACACCATAGTTACCACATAATGCTGCAAGTCCACCCTGATAACCACTTCCGATTGCATTGAACTTCCATTCTGTACCATTCTTATATAACTCACCGAATACAACCGCTGTCTCGATTGAGAAGTCTTCTCCAAGGTCATATCTTAATAGTTCAGCACCTGTTGTCTCATCATATATTCTTATATATGCATTGTTAACCTGTCCAAAGTTCTGTCTTCTTGCTTCAGCTTCATATATTGTTGCTGTAAAAGCAATTCTTGTTATATTAGCAGGTACTAAAGTTAAATCAACTGTAATCTGCTCATCATCGCCTTCGCCTGCTCCTGTTCTGTTATCTCCCATGTGAATAACACTGCCTGAAGGATCTTTAAGATTGCCATAGAATACAAAATCTTCTGATTTTGTTACTCTTCCTGTATCACCTAACATGAATGCTGCTGCATCAAGGTCGAATGCTGCTCCTGTGTCAAATCCATTGACATCCCATCCAAGTCCTACAATTACTTTCTTAAGTCCCGGATTATCCTTTGTTAAACTTACTTTTTGTCCTTTTGATAAATTAATTGGCATATATTAAACCCTACTACTAAAAACATATACTATCTTGTATATGCTAGATGGTTCGCTATAATCTCACAATTGGCATATAATTATAATTCCATTTTGTCAATTATTATAAGCTCCATCTAAATAGCTTTTCCTTTCCTAATTTATTAATATATTGAACTACATACTAAGTAAAAAAATTCACTGCTTCTTGCTTAAATATTATTATATACAATTACTGTTACTCTACTTCTATTCCATAATGATTACATAATGCTGCAAGTCCACCCTGGAAGCCACTTCCGATTGCATTGAATTTCCATTCACCATTGTTACGATATATCTCGCCGACAACGATTGCTGTCTCGATTGAGAAGTCTTCTCCAAGGTCATATCTTATAATCTCTTCACCTGTAATGTCGTCAACTATTCTTATGAATGAATTAGACACCTGTCCAAAGTTCTGTCTTCTTACATCTGAATCATATATTGTTACAGTGAATGCAAGTCTTGATACGTTAGCCGGAACAAGACTTAGATCAACCTGAATCTGTTCATCATCGCCTTCACCTTCACCTGTTCTATTATCTCCAAGATGCTTAACTGATCCTGTTGTATGTTCAAGATTACCATAAAAGATGAATTCTTTTTCTGTTGGACATTTGCCATTCTCACCTACCATAAAGCATGCTGCGTCAAGGTCGAATGCTGCTCCTGAATCGAATTCATTAACGTCCCATCCAAGTCCTACTGTTATCTTTCTAAGTGATGGATTTCCTTTTGTTAAATCTACTTTTTGTCCTTTTGTTAAATTAATTGGCATAATTAATTCCCCCTTTTACTACCAGTATTATCTCTTGTCTGGTACATGATATTTCTCATTGAACTCACTCTTAATTGCTTCAAGACGTTTTTGATCTTCGATACGCTGTTTTCTTGCGTTCTCCTGAATCTGTCTTGTCTCATCAATACCATTTACAATAGTTCTCCATGTTGTCTCAAGAGTCTCTATCTTAACTGAACTTCCTGTTGAAAGTTTGGTTGTGAGCTTAGACTGTTCTACAGTATTCTTCGCATTCTTAACAAGAAGTTCATTCGTCTTCTCATCAAGAGCTGACATAGCTTCTGCCTGAATCTTCTGTCTCTTAAGCATTATTGCCTGGGCAAGTGCCTGCTTGAATACCGGAAGTGTTACTATGAATGCTGAATTAATCTTTCTTACAAGATTCATATTGCTGAATTCCATTGTCTTAATCATAGGAATTGACTGCATTGCAACACTCTCTGCTGTTCTAAGATCCTGTGTTCTCTGCTCAAGCATCATAAGTGCCTGATTAAGTGTTGTAAGTTCAAACTGAATTGAATTATCTCCTGTTGTTTCCATATCAGCCTGTCTTTTTGCAATATAGTCTTCAAGTTCCCTGCATCCTTGCTCACCGGCAAGAATATATTTAACAAGTTCATGATAATAATTAACATTAGCTTCAAACATCTGATCAAGCTTCCTATTAGACTGCTTAATCTCTGATTCATATTGTTTTAACTGAACATATATCTTATCTACTTCATCACCCATTGTATGATATTTGGCAAGAATCTTATCAAGCTGCTTTCTAAGGTTGCCAAAGAGTCTGTCGAATAATCCGGGATTATCTTTAAGTTCCTCAACATCAAACTTATCCATAATCTTTGCAAGTGTAGTAAGCATCTCGCTTGTATCATCAAGCTGTGACATATTCATACCATTAAGAATTACATCAGATGCTTTAGATATCTCTTCTGCAGCTTCTGCACCAAATGTAACTATTGACTCAAGATTATCAATCTCAATAGTACTTACAAGTGCATCAACCTCCGGTGAATTAACAAGTTCAGCATTCAACGTCTGTCTGTCCTCTACGATATCATACGCCTTAACCGGCTCTATCTCATTCTTAGTATTCATAGCAGCCTGCATCTGCGGCTGTTGTGTTGCTGTCTTAGTAAAATCTAACCCCATAACACTATCTTCCTCTCTTAAAAATTTTATCAAAAAATGTCTGCCTGTCTGTATATGGAACAAACTGTGACACATCTGGTACTCTTAAATCATACTTATATTCTCCAGCTTCATGTCTCTCCATTATCTGGGAATTATAAAATCTTCCCTCCGATTCATAGCCTGTCGGTACAAACATAATTATATCATATCCAACAAGATTGAGAAATGCTGTAACTATCGCATCTTCTCTTGATAATATATCTTCACCTGTAAGTATATATATAATCTTCGGATTACTCTTTGTAAAGTCAAAGTTTTGTATCATTCTTACAATCTCTTTTTTCATATTAAGAACAGTTGCTATAATCGTATATTCCATACCATTCTCAAAAGTTCCTTTAATAACCTGTGAATTAATAAGAAGTTCAAGTTTATCAAGAATATAGTCTTGCACTTCTTCCTTAATATAACCATATTGATATGAAGAATGAGCCTTTATCTTATCTCTTAACAGCTTTCTGTTTCGATAAAACTCTGTAACATAAGGTTTAACTGGATTAATATCAGTCTGATGTATAACTGGAACTTTGGTAATAACCATTGTATCTTCTGTTACAAGTTTCTTGATATTATTAAAGTACTCGCTCTCACTATCCTCTTTAACTCCACATACTTTGGCAAAAATAACAGGAATATTAACTTTGCCATCTGTTATACTGAAGTTAGGTCTATACTTAAGATCCTGTCTCCATAATATGCTTATCTCTTCATACATAGTCTTTAATGTAATAGTATTGGCATTCTCATACTGATGTCCTCTATACAACCCTGTTCCCGTATACATGATACTATCAAGTTCTCTCTCTGCTTCATACGCAAGTGTTCCCATTCTTGCTGATGAATCATCAATCGGAAAATGCTCTGTTGTAAGTGAAAGCTCATTATTAATCTCATATAAGGTATTGCTCTTAAGCATACAGTGTTTTGTTAAATCAGGATTTAATATAAGTACATCTACCGGTGTCTGTGCCAGAAATTCAAGAAACATCACATCATTCTCATCTGTACATGGTCCCATGTGAACAAAACAAGCTACATCTCCTTTTTTATATCCACGAAACAGTGTATCAAAATATCTTCTAAAATAGCTTAATAAGAATACCATTCTGTTAAGCAGCCTGTTGATATTCATACCTGTCTCATCTGATACTTTAAGAGCTTCATTAATAAATGCTCTTTTAACAGTCTGTCTAAGTTCTGTATTAGATATAAATACAAAATTCTGTGCCATACCACCAATAAGCTGTTCTACCGACTTATAATTATCTCTTTTTATACGGGCAATCTCATCAACATCCGGTGGTTTAATAGTACCGTCTGTTATTATCACATTCCTGTTATCAGACTTAAGCTCCATATACATCTGATACAATTCATTCATATAACTGCCCTTATCCCACACACCATTAATTCTTATAAAACAGTTATAGAAAAACGAGTCATCACTTCCACGTTCCTTAGGTTCAACTTTGATATCATCAATTCCATCACCCTTAATCCATGCATTGGTACAAGGCTTAAGTCCGCCTTCGCTGCCATATATTCTCTCACGTTCAGCCTTATCTTGTAACTCTCTCATTATCTCTTTTATTCCAAAACCCTCTGGAAACTCCTTAAGGGTATCACTTCTATATATCTCAGACATACTACTCTTAGGATCAATCTTCATATATGCACTTTCACCATTCGTCTGCAATAATACAATATCGCATCCTGTCTTATTAAGTACATTAAGAAGCAGTAATTCATAATGACTAATATCACCATCATATATAATCTTAGGAACATCATTACTTCCAAGATTATTGACAATTCGTTCAAACTTATAATATAACCAGCACATGAACTTAATATAAGTATTCTTAATCATATTCTCATTCTTGCCCTGACTTACAAGCATTGCAAAAGTATCATTCATCGCCACTGCCATCTCATGTCTCTCATGATCATGTACTCTTGGCAGCCACTTTCTAAGGCTTTTCTCAATATAATCCATATTCATAACAAAATCTCTGCCCATCATCTCATCATAATAAGCGAGATTGCTCTCTGTCGGATTAGGTATTCTGCCTTCGATTACTACGCCATTCTTCCTTGCAATCTCATAATATTTAACCACGAATTCTCTGACCTCATCATTATAACCGTCTATTCTGCAGAAATAGACGCCTCTGTCTGGTCTCTTATTCAATTCTTTGAAAAAATCATTTAATTCATATATATTTTTTCGCTCAAACATGACTTTTCCTCTCAATTCGAATTGTTCTATATATAGTATATCCACTTGCTAATTATACCATAGCGGTATTGCACTTTCAATACATCTAATCTGTCAAAAAATGCACGAAACTATTGTTGATTACAAGCCATTAAGGTGTTGTAACAGCTCTCATAATACGATACTATTGAGGAGGGTAAATAATAATTATTAACAGGAGGTTTTTAATATGGATATGTTTGAAAAGGCTGCTAAAGCAGCGAAAAATCTTGGTTCTAACATCTATAACACTACTAAGGAGCAAAGTGAATTAGCGGGACTCAATGTTCAAAAATCACTTATCGAGAAAAAGCTTGATGATTCATACTGTGAGATAGGTAAAAGATATGTTGAATATATTACAAAGTGTGACACAGATTCTCTGTTCAATGTAGATGATATCTTAGAACTTATAAAACCAGAACTTCAAAAACTGTCCGATATCAAAATTCAGATATCAGACAAGACTAATCTAATCAAGGCAGCGAATGATGCAAAAGAATATAAAAAAGCCGAAAACAATTTTGCTGAAGAAAAAGCCCGTCTTGACAAAGCCCTTGCAATGGATATAATTACTCAGGCTGAATACTATACAAAACTTGATGCTGCTAAAAAAAGAATTGATAATTATGATATTATCAAAAAAATTGATATGCAGTATGAGATGGGTATTATCTCTAAAGAAGAACACGATGAAAAGATCAATGCTCTTTTAAGATAGCATTGCGATATATAGTAACACTTACAAATAGATATTATCTATCATCTATACAACTGCTATAAGCTTAATCTTATAATATTTAAGCCTTTGCAATATCAAAGGCTTAAATATTATTTTATTTACTTTTAATATTTCCAATGTTCTTAATCAACATTGATATTGTTCCATCAGGATTCGTTATAAATTCAATAGCATCCTTACTATTATACTGTTCCATAGGAATTTTTATCTCAATTCCTGTATCTGTCTTTAAAAACTGTTTTTCATACTTTTTAGTAGTATTTTTATTAACAGGTGTTAATGGTTCTTTTTCAAGATGGTATTTTGATAAATCTTCTTTTACTTCATCTTTTATACTTACATTTTCTTTGAATATTCTGTCTATTACAACAGGTACATCTATTGTTCCTGCTTCTTCAATCTCTTTATTAATAATACTCTTTGTCTCCATCTGAACTTCAAACTGTTCTGATTCGTTATAATACTTCTTAACTGCATTATTAACTGCTTTTTCTACAATAGCTATCTTAGATTTGGTAGATAAACGTCCTGTACAGTTTAAGAACATCTTAGACATATAATTAACTTTTACACCATTAACATCATACTTCTTTTCTACTATTCGCACTGAATAATCTGTAAGATTAATTATACATGCCTCTGACAATTTCTGTGTCTCTGATGGCAAAAGTGCTTTTTGAAGAATTATATCATTAATATTGCCAAGTGAATCGCTAATCGTCTGATGTGTATATGATGTCTTATAATTCATCTTAAGTATAGCAAAATATTCTTCACCATCAGCTTCATAATGTACCATAATAATATCAGCTGGTGGTATGTCTATGTTACTATTCATTATCTTAAATAGTTCTGTCGCAAGATCCTGCGTTCTCTGTACAAAATCCTGCTCTGTCTTATTGTATGCTTTAATAATATTATAAGCTGCTGATGGTTCTTCCTCATCAAACTTACCGGGTTTAACATCATCTCCCATCACAACTCTACATATATGTCCTCTTATAAAATCATCAAAATCTGAACCGAATGTAAGTACTGTATCAGACAGAACGGGCATAGCCTGTTCTGAATTTAATATATGAACTATTGCATATTTTAATCTTATGTCGTCCTTCTCCATCTTATATTATCCTTTCTCCCTGATATATTTTATATGAGTGGCAAAATGTCTTTTGCCACTCATATATGATTATCTGTCTGTGTATACTGCTGTCACAAATATATTGCCAAATTGTGCAAAATAATCTGTAGCTTCATCTCTTGCTATCTTAGTACTTGTCGCTGTTACAGGATCGTATACTGTTATATTAAACTGGTCATATTGATATATAACACCATAAGTATTCGCTGATATTTTTGCCATTACAGGCCAGCCTTTGCTTACATAATATAACATCATATCACATGTACAACCTGTAAGTCCTCTCATATTACTGTTAAGCTCTGATGATGTATTGTTATATATCACCTGATTCATTATTATAAGACTCTCAACCATTCCATTACCATCTGCTGCTGTAATCTCTGCTATATCACTTGTTCCATAAGAATCTCTAAGTGCATTAATCCACAGAATCTCTCCTGTTCTTCCATCTGTCACAACCCCTTTTTGTTTGTCTGCTATAGCAACTGCTTCTGCCATTGAATCTGTTCTTATTATAAGTTCACCATTACCATACGCATAATATATCTCCTGGTTATGATCGCTCTTTGGAAGTTCCATCTGTGCAGCTTCACTGAATATAACCTCTTTTGATGAATGCATCTTAACTTTGGTTATATCAACAGCAGATACTCCAAGTGTAAGATATGTCTCTTTCTGTCTTGCTTCCGTTGCAACTACTGTAAGTCCTATCTTGGATTCTTCTGCTGAATCACTGCTTATTATCTGATCATCACTTGTCGCTACAAATGTGCCATCTTCACTCTTTGTCATTCTCTTGAATGTGACTCTGTTACCATCAACTGCTGCCTTTGTTACATATATTCCACCTATCTGATATTCTTTTTTTACAACATTCTGATCACTTACTATCGTTATCTTCGACATAGGGAATAGCATCTCGCCTGTTGATGAATTAATAACATCACCCGCATCTGCTTCGCCATATATGAAGTCATGATTGATAAATCCAAGTGGTTTTATTCTCATATTATCTGCAACTGTAAATGTATTCTTTTCTCCTGTTGTCAGATATAGCACATTAGCTGTTCTTGAATTATATTCTTCTCCTTCTTCCTGCCATGCAAGAATTGTATTATCTTCTGATACAACATAACTTCCAATTCTCGCATCTTTTACAATTACCATACTCTCTTTACCTACAAGATCTATTGAATAGATACTGTCTTCAAACATTACATATAGTATGTCTTTGTCACTCAGATAATGAAGGCTGTCTATCTGTGTCTTAAGCACTTCGTATCCTGTTGATGCAGGTATGAATAACATCTCATTAACCATATTATCTTCATAAGAGAATTCAAAGATTCCAAGTCCTGTTCTTCCTTCATGAACACCTCTGTTCATATATCCATATACCATGAATCTTACTATACCTTTATCACTGATTGAGAGTATCTTAATGTCATGATTATTAAAGTTTTCTCTAATACCATCTGTCTCTTTATTTCTAAAAGAGAATATCTCTGTAAAAGTATTTTCTTCTATATTATAGCACCATAGTTCTCTGTTAATTACAAAACATATAAAGTTCTCGTCCTCATCTGTCATATAGTCGTATGTATAATCCGGACTTATTCCAAGATTAACCTTACCTGTTGATGTAAGTGCTCCTGATTCTGAGAATATCTGATTAAGCTCTCTGTCATACGCAAGAACATACATTGTATTTCTTGAATATTTTAATTTGTATACTTCTTTTGCTTCATAATTATATGTGTATGTGTCATCAGAACTTTGCATTGTATAATCAAGTTCAACTGTAACAAGATTCTTTGCTATCTCTTTAAATGTCACTCTTGTATCACTTGTCTTAACCGGATTAATTCCTGCAAATCCTATCTGTGACATCTTGCAATTAATATTAACTTTACCAATGTTAGTATTATCTCCAAGTGAACTTGTCTCAAGATATGGGATTACATTCTCTATTGTATCCTGACTAAATGTATTATCAGAGAATCCTTTGGCAAAGTTCATATATGTTACTGCATCTGATGTCTCATAATATATGATTCTTGTATAGTAATCTATCTCTTTATCTTCATTACATGTTATCTTAATCTTTAAGAGATATTCCTTGCCTTCATCTAGCAGATTCTTAATATTAAGTGTAGCATTAACGTAGCCCTCACCTGCCGAAAACTCTTTTACTTCTGTATCTTCTACAAGCCTTGTCATATCAAGACTTCTGACTTCATATTCTATTCTGTTAACAGTATTATTGTATGTCTTTATACTTATTGGAAGCTTTCTATCTGCCATAAGTGGTGTTATGCTGTCTCTTACTGTTGTAGCATCAACATTCTGTGTATATCCATGAAGCATATTAATGTCTGAATCTTCTAATTTGAGATTAACTATAGGAAGTGTTGCCATATCCATAGTTGTTACTTTTGGAAGTTCTTCTTCTTTATTAGTAATAAAAAATACACCAAGCACAACTACGCAGAACAATACAACCATGAGTAGAATTCTATATACATATTTTTTCATATTATGTTACTCACCTTTCATTTCTTTTATCAGTTTATCAAGTGTCAGATCCATATTGTACTCTTTTTTTATCCTGTCAATCTTATCGTTAGTATCTGCCACCTTACCTGTATATACTGCTCTTATAAGAAGATTCTTAGGTGTATGTTCCATATCAATAAATTCAAGTATCTGCACATCATATCCACATTGTTTTAGAAGTTCTGCTCTCATCGCATCTGTCATAAGTGCTGCCATTCTCTCTTTGATTATTCCATAGGAAAACACCGGTGCAAGCGTATCATTCTTAATCTGTTTATTAAGTTCATGCTGACAACATGGAACTGAGAGTATTACTTTTGCTCCCCAGTTAACTGCTTTATATAGTGCATAATCTGTTGCTGTATCACATGCATGAAGTGTAACTACCATATCAACTTTATTAACGCCTTCATAAGATGCTATATCTCCCAGATAAAAATTTAACTTTTCATATCCATATTTGTCTTTTAGTCTGTTGCATTTCTCAATTACATCTTTTTTAAGATCAAGTCCTATTACATTAATATTGTATCCTCTAAGAACTTTAAGATAATAATACATTGCGAATGTAAGATATGACTTACCGCATCCAAAATCAATAATAGTCTGTTCTTCATTCTTATCAAGTTTTGGAAGTATATCTTCAATAAATTCAAGAAATCTGTTAATCTGACGGAATTTATCATATCTTGCATTCACAATCTTACCTTCTCTTGTCATTACTCCAAGATCAATAAGGAAGTCAACCGGCTTGCCCTCTTCAAGTATATATCTCTTATTACGATTATGTGAAAGTGTATTGTTAACTATCTGTACATTCTTATTCTGTTTTACTTTGATAGTCACCATGCCTTTTTTGCTGACAAGAATATCTGCTCTTAATTCCTTAGTTTCAAGATGTGCCTGCTTAAAGTTGTTATTAAGATAGAATATTATCTTCTCTTTCGCTTCTTCCTGTGTGCTATTCTTATGAAATACTTGTGTTCCAATATATTCCGTTGTCTGATATAACACATTGCCTGCTATTATAACAGGTCTTATCTTAACTTTTGTAACTCCGTCTTTGTTCCTTGGGTTACTTATTGTCATGTCTATCATATTAATATCTATTGTCTGGTTTAGTAATTCATCCAAATTCATATTTTTTCTCCTTAAAAAAATGCCGTCCTATGCATTATCCTGCGTTATCATTTTATGATACTTTTCGATATATATTTTAATAGTTTTGCAGGTAAAGAACAACTATTATTTTCTTATTTTTCTTTTAAGGAAATATATCTTCGGTGTTTAGAAATCGCTATTATTGATTGGTGTTGATAATGTATAGATTGTCTTATCATCAGCCTCAGAATATGTTACTGTTATATTCATATTGATGTCCTTGCCATTAACTTCTATACTGTCATCTATCTTATCTGAATATGCGTAGATTATAGTAGATGTATCATCGCTATATTCTGATACAGTCTTTGCGTTCATACTCTTAAGAATTATATTACTTATATTATCTCTTAGACTCTTTTTGGTATTGCCTTTTGTTATTCCATTATAATGTGTATATACATTTCCACTTACTCCCGTCTTATCAAACATCTTTTCCACAACTTCTCTATATGTCTGTGTATATTGTGTGGAATTCTTAAAGTCCATTAAGACATATACATACTGTGTACACATCATAACATTATTGCTGCCTTCTTCTTCATGTGTGATAAACTCGATTGTGACATCACAGTTTTTTGTCTGCTTATAAAGTGTAGCTTCTCTTCTTCCTTTTACATTATTAATAATGATATCTTCTCTGTCTGCTCTCATCTCAAGAATATCAGCCATTGTCATAATGATATTCTTACTGTCTTCTTCTGTGGCATACGAGGACTTATATTCACCAAAGCCCTCGACTGCAGAACTTACTTCATCATATTTTATCTCTAGGAATGCATCCTGTATATTATGCTTTTCTACTCTTGTTACATAACCTGCAAGTATTGCTATTGTTAATATTATTATTGCTATTTTTATTTTCATAGAATTATCACCTCACAATGATAATTCCCACTTTTATCCATTAGTATACATTAAAAAAGCTTTTACCTTATAATTAACGTTAGCAAAAATACTACTCACTAAATTTGGAAAAAAGATATCCGGCATATAAAAAAACAGATTATATTAAGGCGGAAGTATGATATAATTAGATAAATAATATGTAAAATGAGGTGAATGAGTATATGAGTAATACAAACATATGTAAATCTGATAAGAAAAAGCCACTACCTATTGGAATCTCAGATTATAAAGTGGCAACTACTGATTATTATTATGTAGACAAGACGCTTATGATTAAAGACTTTCTTGACAATAAACCTATGGTGTCATTATTTACTCGTCCACGCCGTTTTGGAAAGACTCTAAATATGGATATGATTAGAGTATTTTTTGAAAAAGATGTTAAAGATACTTCATGCTATTTTAGAGATAAAAAAATATGGAAATGTGGAGATGAATATACAAAATATCAGGGACAATATCCGGTAATCTTCCTGACATTTAAAGACGTTAAATGTTCATCATGGAAAGAGACATTTGAAAAAATAAAAAAACTAATTGTATTAGAGTTTCAGCGTCATATTGAATTGGAAGATAGCCCGACTCTTAATATATATGAAAGAGAGCAGTATTCATTAATGGCAAATGGTAGAGCCGGAGACATTGACTATCAGATGGGATTGCAATTATTATCTCAGTTATTACACAGACATTATGATAAAAAAGCAATTATTATAATAGATGAATATGATACTCCTATTCAACAGGGACATAATTGTGATTTTTATCCGGAAGTTGTGAACTTTATGCGCAATTTTTTTTCTGGTGGTCTAAAAGATAATTCACATCTTGCATATGGCTTTTTAACAGGAATACTAAAAGTTGCTAAGGAAAGTATCTTTAGTGGATTGAATAATCTGAAGGATAATTCTATTATGGATAATGCTTATAGTCAGTATTTTGGATTTACCAGTATGGAAGTTCGAGAACTTATTGATTATTATAATGTTGGCGAAAAATATAATGAAATATGTGAATGGTATGATGGATATTTGTTTGGTAATACGGAGATATTTAATCCTTGGTCAGTTATAAATTATATCTCAGATGAATGCAGACCTAAAGCCTTTTGGCAGTCAACAAGCAGTAATGATGTTATTGGTGAGATTATAGCTAATGCTACTCCTGAGATTATTGAGAATCTAAAAAAACTTATGATGAATGAAAAGATTACTACTTATGTTGACACTAGTGTTATATATCCGGAAGTTCAGAACAATCCACAGAATATATATAGTTTTCTGCTTGTGACAGGATATCTAAAAGTGGTTAGCATGTATCCTCAATATGATGGAAATTATATGTGTGATGTATCAATCCCAAATAAGGAGATAGCTTTTGTATACGAAAAAGAGGTATTAGCGAAGACTAATAAAATCGCTCGGAGTTGAAAATATAGTAAAAATAGGAATTGCATTCCGTGGAAAGAATGCAATTGTCAAACGAATTTAATGTATGCTATTTATTCTTTTTAGTAAGCATAATTCCTGCCATAACAGCAGTAAATGGTGCTACTGTTACAAGCCCAAAACTTCCGACTACTGTATCAAGTACTTCTGATGCAACGTACTTATAATTAAGTATGTGATCAATTGGCGTTCCCTGTGCCATAAATACCATAAGAAGCGATATATATCCTCCTGAGTATGCGAGTAGAAGTGTTGTTGTCATCGTACCCATTGCAGCACGTCCTACATTCATACCCGAGAGAATTGCTTCTTTTTTGGTAATTGAAGGTTTTTTTGCAATAACTTCAGCAATAGCAGAAGTTATATCAACTGACAGATCCATCATAGCTCCGGATGCCCCGATAAATATACTTGCCATGAATATAGATGTAAGATCAAGGTTCTGGTATCCGCTATATATAAGCGATTCTGCATTAGGCATTATCGCTCCATGAATCTTAAATAATCCTGTAAATATCACACCAAGTATACAAGTTGTTATAATTCCAAGTAATGCTCCTGATGTTGCAGCAAGTGTCTTTTTATCAATTCCATATACGAAAAATATAATTATTGCTGTCAAAAAAGCTGTTATTATTATGCCAATCCATACAGGTGAATAGCCTTTAAGATAACATGGAACAAGCACTTTCCATATCATAAGAACAGTTATTAAGAATGATAATATTGCCTGAAATCCATTTTTTCCTGCAAATAGAATTAAAAAAAGAGCGAATATAACCAAGAGAATTATCTCTTTATTAAGTCTGTAATGATCTGACATAACAACAGATTTTATCTCGTCCCCATCAAAACTTATAGTAAGAAGTGCTTTATCGCCTTTTTTGAATATTTTATCTTTTTCAAGTGAACCACTTAAAAAATTAACTCCTGTAAGTGTCTGTCCTTTATATCTGCCATTCATAATAAGAAGCGAACATGACTGCTCTCCTGTCTGTACAAGCCCAGAAGATATAATTGCCTGATTGTCTGTTTCGATTACTTTTCCTATTGCACGTTCAGTTCCTTTATAAATAAGAGCATCCTCGTAGCCAGTAGGGATAGCTACGAGGATTGCTATTAGAAGGATACCTGCAATAGAAGTAATCAAAATGGTATTGTGTCTATTGAATATATTGCTTATATTACTCATTTTAATACTCCTTATGTGTAATTATTTTGCTAATCTGCAGGAAGTGAGACTATTTAACATCTAAAAGTGATGCTAATCTATTGTAAATGTCAGTGTTGTCATAATAGCCTGAGAAATCTTCGGCACCAACACCTTTGACAAGTACTTCAACAGGAAGACCTGTGTGTGCGTATGAACCAAAGTTAACACCACTCTTATTATTTAATATATGTGTAATTGTAACAGTTAATGGTTCATAACTTCCATATTTTATATATTCTTCCTGACCATATTCCTTTTCTTCACCTGTTCTTGACATTGTTGTGTCATACGCTGTCTTTAAAAGTGAATATTCATAATCTGTCATACTAAGTGCACCTGTATCATTAGATTCCGGATGAAGATCAGCACTGTCTTTAGCTGATGTTCCATCTGAACTTCCGTCTGGTGCTGCAAGTCCGAATAATTTGGTAACATCATTCATAACAGTATCAAAATCTGTTTTATTTTCTTTATATTTAGATACATAATCTGAATCAAATTTGGCATATGATATCTTCTGATTGTTAAAATTCTTAAGGAATGTATCATAATCAGTTCCTGCAAATCCAATTGTAAGACCACCTGTCTCATGGTCACCTGTTACTATGATAAGTGTCTCATCCGGATGTTCATTATAGAATTCAACTGCCTTGCCTACTGCATTATCAAGTGCTATTGTATCGGCAATTGTTGATGTTGCATCATTAGCATGACATGCCCAGTCAATCTTACCACCTTCTACCATCATGAAGAAACCGTTGTCATTATCAAGAACTTCTATACCTTTTTCAACATAATCAGCAAGTGCCCATTCATTATCCTGACGGTCAACTTCATAAGACATTGCATCACCATCAGCAAGATGTTCATCTATTACTATAGCTTTACCATCTGACGCTTTGAGTGCTTCTGCTTCTGCCTGTGTCTTAACAACTTTGTATCCTACTTTTTCGGCAAGTGCATAGAGGTCTTCTTTATCTTTATCTTTACCTGTTGTCTGTTTTAGAGCACCACCTGCAAAATAGTCAAAATTACTATCTATAAGTTCAAGTCCAATATCATAATAATTATTTCTTGACTCCTGATGTGCATAGAATGCAGCTGGTGTCGCATGATTTAAATTAACGCTTGATAATATTCCGATTTTATAATCTTTTTGTTTTTTTAGTTTTTCTGCAATCGTCTCATATGTCTGTGAAAAATCTTGGCTTACATTAATACTTCCACTCCATGTCTTGTTACCTGTAGCAATAGAAGTAGCTGTTGATGCTGAGTCCGGTGCAAAAGATGTACTGTCATAAGTCTGTGCTGAACCCATGACCGGGAATGACATCATATTAAGATTGCTTTCACTCTCAAGAATTGTCTTTTCTTTATCTTTAACAGTAACTTTCTTGGCATTATCCTGTGAATTAGCACTTACAAAATAATTAGTAAGCTGAACCTGTGGATAACTCATACCATCACCAATAAACATAAATACATATTTTGGTATATTAGTTTCCTTAGATTCTGACTGATTGTTCTCTGTATCAGCTGCAACTTCACCTGCATCTTTTGTAGTTGCATCAGCTGATGAACTACCAGCTTCGTTAGTCTTAGTGTTACATCCTGTAACGAATGTTGTTAATGAAAGCGCACCTGCGAGTGCAATAGACATTATACGTTTTCCTTTTTTCATTTTCATAATCCTCCAGTTTTCATTCTTTTTATTTATACAAACACCGATAGGTATTTGTTTTTTAGAATTACTGAAGATAATTATATTTTTCTAATGTAAAGTGTACAATCACTAAATGGTAAAATCTATGTAAAGTATTTAATCAGCTTGACATTTTTATTAACGTTAAGTATATTGAGTGTGTTTTAATAAATAAAGGAATGGGAGAGAGGTTTCTTATGAATACATTTACACTTTGGGAAGATTATGTTACTTATGATGGTAAACACTTTATCTACTGCGATGGCAAAGGACACAACTCACTTGTAAGCCAATCAGGTGCAAGATATCTGGAATATTATTATCGTAACTCACAAGCTTACAGTGCCGCTATGCATGGTGTATATGCCTGTCCTGAAGAATCTGTCTATGATATGTATGGTGTAATCTATAAAGAGAAACGATGTTCCTCTTACGAAGTCGATACTTTTATTGATAGCTCCAATTACCATGATCCAGAAGGTGACTACACCATATATAGCCAATATGGCGATTATACAATTAACTATATATGCAGGCTTGGATTTAATAATAATACAGCTCTTACATCTATTAATATACCAGACACTGTTACTACAATTGAACATGAAGCATTTAAAAACTGTATAAATCTTAACTCTATTACATTCTCATCTGATTCAATAACCTACATTGGTGAAGATGCGTTTTACAACACTGCATTTTTTAATACCAAACTTAATTTTGAAGATGATGCACTATATCTGTGTAATTGGCTTATCAAAGTAACAGAGGACTATTCTGGCACTTTTACTGTAAAAGAGGGCACTAAGGGAATTGCTAGTGGCGCATTGAAAAATTGTACTAATATAACTGATATTATCATCCCTGACAGTGTTAAACACGTCTGTGATAATGCCTTTTATAATTGTACTTCTCTTAAAACTGTTGATTTTAAAGGTTCGGTAAATTCATTTGATGAATCTGTTCTTGGCAACTGTTTCTCTCTTGAAAAACTTGTACTTCCATATGGTACTACAAATATAAGCGGCTTTAGAAATATAACATCTCTCAAAGAAGTTGTCATTCCTGATTCCGTTACTTCAATAAAATATGATGCTTTTTCAGGATGTTCTAATCTGTGTAAGATTAATATTCCCGACTCTGTTACACATATAGGATGTCGTGCTTTTCTAAATACTGCTATATTTAATAATAAAGATAGCTGGAAAGACAATGTTCTCTATATAGATAATTGGCTTATTAAAGCAATAGATCCTCTTACACCTGTATTATATATAAAAGAGGGTACTAAGGGAATCGCTTCCAATGTATTCAATGATGTGCTTCATCATGAACCAAACGTATCAACAGTTACTGATATTATTATCCCTGACAGTGTCAGATATATCTCAGATTCTGCATTTGACGGATGTACTAACCTTAATAATATTACTCTTCCGAAGTATATCCGCAATCTTCCAGGACATATTATACGAGCAACACATATAACTAATCTCCATATTCCTGCTAGTGTAGAACATCTTGACACTTATGCACTATGGGCAAATGACGCTATAGAGAATGTGTATATTTTTAATAAAAATGCAATATTTGAACCCAAATCGATAGCATTTTGCAAAAATCTTACTATAGTTGCTTCTCTTGATTCTACTGCTTTTAGTTATGCTAAAGAACATAATATCCCATTCCTAGAACTTCAACCATAAAAGAAGGGCAAATGAGCTAACAGCTCATTTGTCCTTCTTTTCTTCTCTTAATTATCTTATTACTCTTAACTATTACTACTGCAAGAATTGCAATAGCAAGAGTTCCTGTTATTGTAATCATAAGTATGCTCTTATTTCTAATTCCTATCCATGCAAATATTCCAAAGAAAAAGCCGTAGAACAACGTAAGTATTGCACCAGCTAATACTCTTAGCCATATTGGAACTTTTCGTTCTGATACAGCCGTTATTGCTCCATCAATTAACAACTCTAATACTAATTCAAGTATAACCTCCATATGTATTACCCCTTTTCATACCCTTTTCTAATTTTTCTTTTTATAATAGCATATTTAGGTTTTGTTTGCAATTTTTATATTTTTTTAATATATATATTTTTTGCTACTTCATATACATATTGAATATCTGCTGCTTATAATTCCATACTTTTTCCTGAAGATTATCCGATAATACGAAGAATTCTGCACCACTTACTCTGTCATAGCTTGTATATATCACACCGTCTGTTAGTGTAGGATCCATAATATTCTCAACATTATCACAGGCAAATATCGGTACAATAGTATAATCAGCAGTCAGGTATATTCTATCATTGCTATAAGTATTAAGTTCCTTGCCGAGAAATACAAGATATTCTTTGCCTACTGTCATCTCATTAACAAATCCCATATTTATAATAGGCATACCACCTATAAGGTTATCTGCCGTATCTCCGATAGTTGAATTATCTCTTATTATCTCAAATGTATCGCCAGCTTTAAGAGTATCACCTTTATATACTTCAAGTGCTGTTACTCTCTGCGAAGCACACTTATACCTAAATTTAAATTCCTCATCACATCTTACTTTTACAATCACGTTACTGTTGCCAAGTTCCGGTATTATCACCTGCATAATATTATCAAATGTATCTTCCTTCATCATAGCAACCGAGAAATCTTCAAGCCCTTTATAATCTGTATAGGTACTCTTATAATACAGACCAATTATAACTGATATTGCTACAAGAATTGCTGTAATTAATGCTGTATATTTTATCTTCATGCAATATCACCCTCCTGTTTTATAACTTTTCCATCCTTCACTCTGTATATCTCATCGCAAAGAAGCTTTATATCTTCCTTATTATGACTGGCAATCAATACAAGTGCACCTCTTTTTCTCTCCTCGTCTATAATATCTCGTACTATATTAACAGCATTCTCATCAAGTGCGTTAGTCGGCTCATCAAGCATCAATATATCAGGTTTCTCCATAATCGCCTGTGCTATAATTATTCGCTGTTTCATTCCAAGTGAGTACTTACGAAAAGTTCTCTTATCATCAGGATCAAGACCAACTCTTATTATCGCTTCTTTTATCTGTTCATCATCAATTTTTTTATTAATCTTAGCAAGCTGTCTTAGATTATCAAGTCCTGTAAGTTCCGGATATAACCCTGCATTTTCAATTATTATCCCAAGCCCCGGTAATACACTTATATCTTTGTGAAGCACTTGTCCATCAACACTTACCTGTCCTGACGTAAGTCTCATAAGACCTGATATTGCACGAAAAAGCATCGTCTTACCAGAACCATTCTCTCCAACAAATCCATATATTCTGCCACTTACAAGTTCAAGGTTAATATTATCGAGAATCATCTTCCCTTTAATCTTCTTAGTTACATTACTAACATCTAGTCTCATTATCAAAAGCCCTCCGTCTCATTATTCGATTGTATAAAATCATGTCTGCTTACAACTATACAACCAACCATAGCTACTAATATCACCAATACCAGATAGATTACTATTCCCTGCACATATCTGTTATATTCCTGCTGCACCCAGAATACCAGATATGCAAACGGATTATACTTTAATGCCTTAAATTCCCCTGTTTCTCCTCCAAACAATTTAGAAGACATTGAATATACCGCAATCTGTGTCATAACAGCTAATTCAACTATTGTAAAAGCTACTGTACTATTAGTTAATATCGCTATCACATTAATTAGTAAAGTTACAGCAACAAGATGTGATGCATATATCAATACATAATAAAGACACTCTCGCCACATAAGTGCATCATAATATACAAGTTTACTACACATTGCGAATATACCGGCTCCAAGTATTGTAGACAATATATAAATTAATGCATATCCATATAGTTTTACACATTCACATAAAAACCATTTAACTCTATTATTTTTTCTTGAAAAAAAATAATAATTAGCTGTACAAAAATGCCTATATATATACATCCCAAAGAATATCTCAAAGAATAGCATAGGTGCATACAGAAAAGTTATATGATTAAGATATGTAGGTTCATCCATCACATTCACCATTGCCAGTATATCTATTAATTGTGCTGATGATATAGTCTTATCTGGAAATATGTAATATATCATTGCAAAAGCTCCACATCCTGCCGCCACTAACATAAATCTGAGATAATATCTCATAATATTTCATCTCTCCTTATCTTTATATTAATCATAGACAATGATGCAATAATTAATGCTACAAGGAATATTCCATATACCATATAATTCCTGCTGCCCGAAGCAAACATTCTAATTATCAGCATATAATTAATTGTAAAATCTGGTTTGGCTACTCTTCCAATAAATATTATCGCATATAATAATATATATATTGGGAAAAAGGTAAAAATCCTAAATCTAAAAATTGGAATTGTTGTAACTGCAAAATTAAAAGTTGCAAGAATTCCACATATTATACCAAATATCAGAGTCATCACTATTGCATATAATATTTTATTATTAATATACAGGCTTGCAAGCTCATAATTTGCATCATTTTCTATTGTCTGATAATATTCCAACCGCGATGGATCTCCATTAGAGCTTATATTAAAACATATTGCCGACATTATTATTTCTATTAAAAAAGGAATTGTAAATATTAGAAATGTTACAATAAATACTGATAATAACTTGCTGTACCAATAAGTACGCTTACCGCATCGAGCTTCCATATATAATTTAATTCTTGTATCTCTATCTGCTATATATGAACATGCTGTCGGTATTACAACAAGTAATGGTAAGAAATCTGTAAAAAAATACCCACTTATCGTCCAATCCGATAATGTAAGCATCTTTACAAAATCTTGCATCTGCGATATATTTCCTACCTTGTAATTCAGATACATATTATAATAAAAATTAACAAACATAAATGCCATTACAATAAAAAAAGTTAATACCGTTTCTTTTTTTCTAAGCATTGATGATATTTGCATTTTTAATACTTTGACCACCATACTTTTACCCCTCCTATATGTCTTTTGTCACACTAATGTGTTAATAATTTCATTATACATATTTCGAAAGTTTGTGTCAATATTTTTTTGGATAATTTTCAATTAGTATTTATTTTTTTTGATTTTTTATATATTGTCAAAATATTATGTCAACTTTTGTCATTTAGGTTCTTTGTTTTACTTACGAAAAAAACAGGGTGATACTGCCAAAGCAGTATCACCCTGTTTCTGATAATATATTCTATTATTATTTGTGTTCTGCAAGACCAATACGTGTAAGTGCTCTCTTTAATGCCATCTCGGCACGAAGCATGTTGACATTTTCTTCGCCTGCTCCGCTAAGACGTCTTTCTGCACGAATTCTCGCTTCTTCGGCTCTGTTCTTATCAATCTCATCAGGCCATTCAGCTATCTCTGCAAGAACTGTTATCTTATCCTTAAGTATTTCGATAAATCCAGCATGTAAAGCTGCATACTTCTCGCCACCGTCTTCATGTATTGTACATATTCCCGGAACGAGAACTGCTGTTAGAGGAATGTGATTAGCATAGATACCCATCTGACCCTCACTTGTATTCAGTTCAAGCATACTGGCTTCACCTGTGTAAAATACTCGGTCAGGAGAAATGATTTCCAATTTAAATTTGTTATCTGCCATATGCATCAACCTCTACTTTACTCTTGCCAAAACATCATCTATGTTACCTGCATTAAGGAAGTAACTTTCAGGAATGTCATCATGTTTACCTTCAAGTATCTCTTTGAATCCCTGAATTGTCTCACTGATAGGAACATATTTTCCTTCAAGACCTGTAAACTGTCCTGCTACGAAGAAAGGCTGTGATAAGAATCTCTGTACCTTTCTTGCTCTTGAGACAACTAACTTATCATCTTCTGAAAGTTCGTCCATACCAAGGATTGCGATGATATCCTGTAATTCTTTATATTTCTGAAGAATCTCCTGAACTCCTCTGGCTACTTTGTAGTGTTCTTCACCAACGATACGTGGATCAAGGATTCTTGATGTTGATTCAAGTGGATCAACTGCTGGATAGATACCAAGTTCTACGATAGAACGTGACAGAACTGTTGTTGCATCAAGATGTGCGAATGTTGTCGCTGGTGCAGGGTCAGTTAAGTCATCGGCTGGTACATATACAGCCTGAACTGATGTGATAGATCCGTTCTTAGTTGATGTAATACGTTCCTGAAGTGCACCCATCTCAGTCTGTAATGTAGGCTGATAACCTACGGCTGATGGCATACGTCCAAGAAGTGCTGATACTTCTGAACCTGCCTGAGTGAATCGGAAGATATTATCGATGAACAGAAGAACATCCTTACCACCTTTATCTCTGAAGTACTCAGCCATTGTAAGTCCTGTAAGACCAACTCTCATTCTGGCTCCTGGTGGCTCGTTCATCTGTCCGAACACCATTGTTGTCTTAGAGATAACTCCTGATTCTTTCATTTCATAGTAAAGGTCATTACCTTCTCGTGTTCTCTCGCCAACACCTGTGAATACTGAATATCCACCATGCTCTGTAGCGATATTACGGATAAGCTCCTGAATAAGAACTGTCTTACCTACACCGGCACCTCCGAATAGACCGATTTTACCACCCTTCTGATATGGGCAGAGAAGGTCAACAACTTTGATACCTGTTTCAAGCATCTCTGTTGATGTTGACTGTTCTTCGAATTTAGGGGCTTTTCTATGAATAGGTGAATATTCAACACCTTCTGGTACTGGTTTGTTATCAATAGGATCACCAAGTACGTTGAACATACGACCTAATGTATTCTCACCAACTGGTACTGAGATTGGTGCGCCGGTATCCATAGCGTCCATACCACGAACAAGTCCGTCTGTTGGACCCATGGCTATACATCTTACTGTGTCATCGCCAAGGTGCTGTGATACTTCTACGATAAGTTTACCGCCGTCTTTTGTTTTGATTTCAATCGCATTATTTATCTCTGGAAGCTGTCCTTCGCTGAATTTAATATCAAGTACAGCACCGATAATCTGAGTGATTTTACCAATATTTTTATCCGCCACTTTTTTCACTCCTTTTCCTAGTATTTTTTTAGTTATAATCACAGTTATTAATTCGCATAAAATCTAATCTGCAATTATATAATATTCTTTCTATTATGATATAGCCTCGGCACCTGCAATAATCTCTGTAAGTTCCTGTGTAATAGATCCCTGACGGGCTCTGTTATACATAAGTGTAAGACTGCTAATCATATCATCAGCATTGCTTGTTGCTGAATCCATTGCCTGCATTCTCGCACCGTTTTCACTTGCAACAGCTTCTACAAGTGCACCATATATAAGGCTATAGATATATTTTGGTATAATGACATCCAGAGCCTGTGTCTCTTCCGGCTCATAATTCATCAGAGTCAAATCGCCATCACTGCTCTCACCTGCAGCACTCTTATCTATTGGTAAGAGTTTTACAAGTTTTGGTTCGTGACTTACCGTATTCTTAAATGATGTATAGGCAAGATAAATCTCTCCGAATTCATCTGCTTCAAAACCTTTAAGTACAGCTTCACCGATATTCATGGCATCTGTATATAATGGCTCATTAATTACATCAGAATAATCTCCTGCAATAGTATAACCTCTTCTGCTTAATGCGTCTTTACCTTTATTTCCTACTGTATAGAGAACTATATCTTCCTTAGGAATATCTCCACCTGTAATTAACTTAGTGATATTACTGTTATATCCTCCGGCAAGACCTCTGTTTGAAGTGATTACGATAATCGCTTTTTTCTTGGAGTTTCCTGCCTTTAGATATTTGTAGTCTATATCACCTGTTTTTGCAAGCATACTTGCAACAGTTGTATACATGTGGTCAAAATATGGTTTTGACATCTCTGCACGGGTTCTTGCCTTTTGCAGTTTTACAGTAGCAACAAGCTTCATGGCTTTTGTGATCTGGCCGGTACTCTGGATACTCTCTTTACGTCTTTTTATATCTCTCATTGACGCCATGAAATATCACCCTTTTCCTTTTATAAAGCCTGTTTTTATCTGAACTCTTTCTTGAATTCTGTTATTGCCTTTACGAGAGTCTTTTCTGTCTCTTCATCAAGAACTTTTGATTCTTTGATCTTCTTAGGTATCTCAGCATATTTAGTATCAATGAATTCAAATAATTCTTTTTCAAATCTCTGTACATCTGCTGTATCTACATCAAGAAGATATTTGTTAGTTGCAACATAGATTATGATTACCTGATATTCTACAGGCATTGGTTTGTACTGAGGCTGTTTTAATACTTCCTTAATACGTTCACCTTGTGCTAACTTCTCTTTTGTATCGGCATCAAGTTCTGAACCGAACTGTGAGAATGCTGCAAGTTCTCTATACTGTGCAAGTTCAACTCGAATAGGAGCTGCAATCTTCTTAATAGCTTTGATCTGAGCAGCACCACCAACTCGTGATACTGAAAGACCGGCATTAACAGCAGGTCTGAAACCTGAGTTAAACATCTCTGTCTCTAAGTAGATCTGACCATCAGTGATTGATATTACATTAGTAGGGATGTATGCTGATACGTCACCTGCCTGTGTCTCAATGATTGGAAGTGCTGTAAGTGAACCTCCACCTAATTCATCTGATAATCTTGCTGCTCTTTCAAGCAGTCTTGAATGAAGATAGAAGACATCACCTGGGTAAGCTTCACGTCCTGGTGGTCTACGAAGAAGTAATGAGAGTGTACGGTATGCAGTAGCGTGCTTGCTTAAGTCATCGTATACTACAAGAACATCTTTTCCTTCCTCCATCCATTCTTCACCTATCGCACATCCTGAGTATGGTGCAATATACTGTAATGGTGCAAGTTCACTGGCTGTAGATACTACTACAGTTGTATAACTCATAGCACCGTATTCTTCTAATGTTTTTACAATTGAAGCAACTGTTGATGCTTTCTGTCCTATTGCAACATAGATACAGTTAACACCCTGTCCCTTCTGATTAATGATTGTATCGATGGCGATAGCTGTCTTACCAGTCTGACGGTCACCGATAATTAATTCTCGCTGTCCTCTTCCGATAGGAACCATGGCATCAATAGCCTTAATACCTGTCTGAAGTGGTGTGTCTACTGATTTTCTTGAGATAACACCTGACGCAACTCGTTCTATCTGACGATATTTGTCTGTTACGATTGGTCCTTTGCCATCAATAGGCTGTCCAAGTGCATTAACAACTCGTCCAAGCATAGCGTCACCTACTGGTACTTCTACAACTCGGCCTGTTGTCTTAACTGTATCACCTTCATTGATGTTCTTTGAATCACCAAGTAATACAGCACCAACATTATCCTCTTCAAGGTTAAGAACCATACCAAAAATATCGTTAGGGAACTCTAAAAGTTCGCCCTGCATTGCATTCTCTAATCCATGGACACGTGCGATACCATCAGCTACCTGAATAACAGTACCAACATCTGATACTTCAAGCTCTGTTGAATATTTTTTAATCTGTTCCTTAATAACTGAACTGATCTCTTCTGGTCTCAAATTCATGGAGCTTCGCACCTTCTTTCTGTAATGTATATTTAAGCAAGCTGGATCTTTGTAAGATCTTTTGTAAGCTCACTTAGTTTTGTTTTTATACTACTGTCTACAACTCTGTCGCCTATACGGATTACCATTCCGCCGATAAGACTTTCATCTATCTTATAGTCAACTTCAAGTTTGACATATTTAGTAGTAGCGAGCAGCTTTTTAACAAGCTCCTCTTTTTGAGTTTCACTAAGTTCCATAGGTGTTGCAACTGTTACAACTCCTATATTCTTATATTCTTTAACTCTTGCTGTAAAATATTCAAAAGTCTCAATAATGTTATTCTGTCTTTCCTTATCAATCATGATTGTTAAGAATCCAACAAGATTATCTGACACTTTCTTATCGAATATTTCTTTTACTAATTTGATTTTTTCTACTTTATCAATCTTAGGGTGATTCAAAAGTTTGAACAGATCCGGATTTGTCTTTAGCGCTTCCTCTACTGCTATAACTTCTTCACTGATAGAATCAACACAATTTTCTTCTACGGCAAGTTCAAAAAGTGCATCACCATATGTTTTTGATACTAACTTAGCCATGTGTTATCACCCATCTCTTTAATAGTTTCCTCAACAAGAGAACTCTGAATATCTGTATTGATTGAATTTCTTACAACCTTTGCTGCCATTAATGACGCAACTGTAATCATCTCCTGCTTAATATCATCAGCAGCTTTCTTCTTCTCAAGTTCTGCCTCTTCATTAGCTCTTGCAATGATTCTTGCTGCCTCTTCCTTGGCTTCTTCAACAATCTGTTCTTCTCGTTTGAGAGCTTTCTTTCTTGCTTCGCTAAGGATTACATCAACTTCCTTATCAGCATTTTTAAGTTTTTCTTCATACATAGCTTTCATCTTTTCAGCTTCATCTTTGTCGCTTAAAGCTTTGTCTATGTTGCCCTGAATTGAATCCTGTCTTTTCTTTAACATATCTCTTACAGGGTTAAAAAGCATATATGACAAGAGTATAAAAAGTATGAAAACGTTAATTGCTAATATTATGGCATCCTGCAGTAACTGGGGATCCAAATCAAATATTCTTTCCAAGGTTTCGCCTCCCTTCGGCACAAAAATCGGTTATTTAACTAAAATCTATTTAAGTTTACCTGGAAGTGGGTTAGCGAATAACAGAATAATAGCTACAGCGAAACCGTAAAGACCTGTTGTCTCGGCAACAGCCTGTCCTAAAAGCATAGTTGATGTGATATCTGATTTTGCGCCTGGGTTACGTCCTACTGCTGCTGCAGCCTGTCCTGCTGCATAACCCTGTCCAATACCAGGACCGACACCTGCGATCATTGCGATACCTGCGCCAATGGCTGAACACGCATAAATTAAAGCTTCGTTTGTGATTTGACTCATAATATTGTCCTCCTTAAAAATAAATTAAATTACATACATGATGTTTATTTTGTTGTACCTATCTTGTCTGTGACATATACCATTGTCAGCATACAAAATACGTATGTCTGGATTGCGCCAGAGAATAAATCGAAGTATATATGCAATACTGCTGGTAAACCAAGTTTTAAGAATATTGGCAACAGTCCATATATAAGTCCCATCATAACTGTTCCTGATAAAATATTACCAAAGAGACGTAATGACAGAGAAAGTGGAACTGCCAGCTCACCAATGATATTAATTGGTGTTAATACAACAGGTTTACACATATCTCCAAAATGCTGTAACTTGTTCTTCCTGACACCATTGATCTGTACCAGGAAAAATGTGATAAGACCCAGCGGTAATGTTACACCGTAGTCTGCCGTAGGTGGCCTAAGACCAATTAAACTCGATATATTACATATTATTATGAATATAAATATCGAACCAATATAATTGGCAAATCTCTTGGCATTTTCACCCATAATACCTGCAACGAACTTATCAAGGAACTCTACTATAAGTTCAATAAAGTTCTGAAATCCGTCCGGTATTTCTTTTGCGTTTTTCACTTTTTTTCGTGCTGCAATAGCAAGTATCAATATCAGAATATCTACTATGAATATCGCAACATGTGTTGTTGTAATATAAAGTTCTTTTCCAAATAATGTATATTTGAAAAGTCCTTTAATCATGAAATCCGCATCAGCCGCCAGGAATCTTCCAACTGAACCAGTGGATAAAGCAGCCATTTGTTCTATCACATTCTCACCTTCCTTTTTCCATAGAATTTCTTCTAATTAATTTATCAGTAAACGGCTGTAGGTATGCCGCTACTTTCATTGATGTTAATCCGACAAGCATAAATATCGGATTGGCTAAATCTATATATATACATATAATCATAATAGCAAGTGATGCCATTATTCTTATTGCGTAAGATTTACGAATTTTATTAAGTGCAGACTTCTCATCCATATCAAGTGCTTTATCGAGTGAGGCATTCATGTGCATAATATAAAAAACTGACATTATAATTCCTATTAAAAATCCAAGCCAGTATGTATGCTCCTCTTTTGCAAGCAAAAGAATTATTATCATTCCAATAATTCCATAAGCCATTATTATTGCTATCATGCCTTTTACAGTTTCATTAATATTACGAAACATCTCTAGCCCTCCTCGTCTCTGTTTGCATCCTTTACAAGAATGTAGCAGTTCCTAAATCCTGCAAGTATCCCAAGCACCATAAGTGGTATAAATGTATGCCAGTGAAATCTATTATCAAGATAGCTTCCCACATACACACAAAGGAATATCGGAACAATCATGCTTATTCCTAACTGTGTAATTAATGACAAAGTTTTAAAAACACTTTTTTTATATTTCATCATGCCACCTGCAACTTTCTTCGACTAATTATAACATTATTCGTAATTTCTACAATCCTACAATATATTGGGAATGTAAAAAATATTTTTTTAATACTGTTTATGTTTTTTTAATTTTATACAATTTTGCAAAAATGTTTTGCGATAATTTGTTTCTTTTTACTCTATTGCCTACACATTATTTTACTGATATAATACAATGCAAGAATATTACCACGAAAGGATGTTGCCTATGCTTCGATTATACCGTAAAAGAATAATTCCAAGTGAAATTATCCCTCTTGATAATGATATTATCCTTTTTGAAGATCCATCATGTATTATAACCAGCTGGAACACGCTAAGGTTTAAGCCTGAATTCGCCAAAGGTTATTCTTATTACGATCTTGAGAATAATATAAAAGTCAGTAAATTCTTAAGTTCGGATAATAAGCTTGTATATTGGTATTGTGATATTCTAAAAATATCATCGGATAACACTTCATATACTTTTACTGATCTGCTCGCAGATGTAATAATATATCCCGATTCGACATACAAAGTCGTTGATCTTGACGAACTTTCGGATGCTGTAAGTCAGAATCTTATATCTTTATCGGATCTGTCAAGTGCTTTAAGAACTCTTGATAATCTTCTTAATATGATATATGACGGTTCTTTTATAAGATATCAGGATATACTTAACAGTTACATGGACGGATGCTTTACAAGTCGCTCTTAGTTATCATAGCAATCGCCAGAGTCTAGTGCAATCTCAGACTTTGGCTCGTTGCCCATATAGACAAAAAACGAGGTGTTTCATATTACACCTCGTTTTTAGACCAGTTGCTATAAAGTTAGTGTAATACTACGGTCTGTATTCTTATATTTAATTATCTCAACTCCTGCTGCTTTTAGCATCATCTTAGATGCTATTACAGAATCTGTTTTTGCATATTTATCATCTGCATATACCACAGTTTTTATTCCTGTCTGTATAATAGCTTTGGCACATTCATTGCATGGAAAAAGTGTTACATATATCTTAGCACCTTCAAGGCTCACTGTTCCTCTATAATTAAGAATCGCATTAAGCTCACTATGAGTTGTATAAAAATATTTATTCTCAAGTGGTGCTCCTTCTCTTTTCCATGGGAAGTCTTCGTCAGAGCAGCCATTTGGAAATCCATTATATCCCATTGACAATATTCTATTATCAGGACTTACTATACATGCTCCTACCTGTGTACCGGGATCTTTAGATCTCATGGCAGACATCATCGCAACTCCCATAAAATACTCATCCCACGATATATAATCTGTTCTTTTGTCGCTCATATTCTCTCTTCCTGCTGTTACTTCCACTTTCGTGCAAACAGTTTTTCCTTTCATAACTTTTACATACTTACAAGTCTGTTGTTTTAGGTTGCTTTCATACAGGTATAAGTATATTGCATACAATATTCGTCTGAAAGATAAACTGCCAAAAATACATTTCTGCAGTTTTCTCTCTTTTAATATAATGCTAATCCGGCAATAATGCAAATGTTATTTTGTGCCAAATATTCTATCGCCTGCATCGCCAAGTCCCGGTATTATGTAGCCGTTCTCGTTAAGTTTCTCATCAAGTGCACCTACATATATATCAACATCCGGATGTTCTTTTTGCATTCTCTCAACACCTTCCGGTGCAGCTATTATACACATAAATTTGATATTTTTGCAACCACGTTCTTTTAACATCTGAATCGCAGCTACTGATGAACCACCTGTTGCAAGCATTGGATCTACTACGAATATCTCTCTTTCACTACAATCTTTTGGTAGTTTACAATAATATTCAACCGGCTCTAATGTCTCTTCGTTTCTATATAATCCGATATGTCCGACTTTTGCCGCCGGTATCATAGTCAACATTCCATCAACCATTCCAAGGCCCGCTCTTAATATTGGAACTACTGCAAGTTTCTTGCCTTCAAGTTCTTTAACAGTTGTCTTACATATTGGTGTCTCTATATCAACGTCCTGTAACTTAAGATCTCTTGTTGCTTCATAACACATAAGCATTGCTATCTCACTAATCATCTGTCTGAAATCTTTTGAACCGGTTTCTTTTCTTCTTATAATTCCAATTTTATGTTTGATTAATGGATGTTCCATAATTGTTACTTTTGACATATTATTCACACGGACGTAACGTCCTCTCCTTTTTATTAATTTATCATCAGGTGATTGCAAAACTATTATTCTTCTATCATTGAGATTCTTCTGATATGTCTCTCATCGTTAGAAAACTCTGTATTTAGGAATGTATCAACAATCTTTACTGCAAGTCCGGGACCTACTACTCGTCCACCCATTGCAAGTATGTTGGCATCGTTGTGAAGTCGTGTTGCTTGTGCACTGAAGCAGTCATGGCATAATGCAGCTCTTATTCCTTTTACTTTATTGGCAGCTATTGATATACCAATTCCTGTTCCACATATAAGAATTCCTCTGTCTGCTTTCTTCTCTACTACTGCATTTGCTACTAATTTTGCATATACAGGATAATCAACTGAATCTGTGTTATAACATCCATAATCTTCAAACTCTATGTTGTTTTCTTTAAGATATTTAATTACCTCCTGTTTTAATTCAAATCCGCCGTGATCACAGCCTAATGCTACTTTCATTCTTGTTCCTCCTAAAAAATCTGTTTATTGGTATTGTTGGTAGTATTACTAAATATATATCTTAACATCTTTATAATATGCATCTTGTCTGATATCCATACATATTATTGCCATGTAAAATATCATAATGTCATTATAAGCTAAATACTATAATCTGACTATGTTACCGCCTGCTGCTTTCATAAGTCTGTTCATTATAGCCTGACCTATGTTCTCTCTTGAAAAGCTCTCTGAATATATATATTCCATATTAAGGTCATCAAAATCCCTTAACTGTGCAAAAAGATGTGTAGCAACTGATGTCTGTTCTTTTCTTCTTCCTACACTGAACACATTGTCACATGAGTACTTATCCATACTCTCATCTGTTGCCATTACAGCCGCTTTTTCTCCTCTTTTTTTATGCTCTGCCATCTTCTCTTCTATATATTTTATTACTTTTTCTTCTTCGCCTTCTACTATTGTAAGTGCAGCTTTTGGTGCATAATGACGATATTTCATTCCCGGTGCTTTTGGAACTACATCTTTGCTTACCATTCCGCCTTCTGTTATAGCTTTATCAACCTCAACTTCACCTATCACATCGCTTAGTGCCTCTCTTGTTATATATCCCGGTCTTAGTATTGTTGGCACTTTAGATGTCATGTCTACAATAGTAGATTCAAGCCCAATCTTAACTGCTCCTGAATCAATTATCATATCTATCTTACCATTAAGGTCTTCTATTACATGTTCTGCTTTAGTTGTACTTGGTCTGCCTGATGTATTGGCACTTGGTGCTGCAATATAACGTTTTGATGCCTTAATAAGCCCAAGAGCTACTCTGTGATTAGGCATTCTTATTGCTACAGTATCAAGTCCTCCTGTTATTGAATATGGTACTATATCACTTTTATTAACTATCATTGTAAGTGGACCGGGCCAGAATGCTTCTGCTAACATTCTTGTCTTTTCATCAACATCTTTTGCAAGTTCATCAAGTGCTTTAACATCTGCTATATGAACTATGAGTGGATTGTCTGATGGTCTTCCTTTGGCTGCATATATCTTAGCAGAGGCTTCCTTATTAAGTGCATCTGCTCCAAGTCCATATACTGTCTCTGTTGCAAATGCTACAAGTCCACCATCTCTTATTATCTGACCTGCTTCTCTAAATTTGTCTTCTGATACGTCATCTTCACTGATTTTGATTATTTTTGTTTCCATTTTTCTTTCTCCTTATTCAGGCATTGTATTAATATTTCATCTCACCAGTATATGCTTTTATACCTTCGCCTATCGCCTTAGCTATAAGAATCTGATATTCTTCTTGTGATAATCTGTCTGCTTCTTCTCTGTTTGAGAGAAATCCACATTCGACTATAACAGTTGGGCATTTTGTATTAATAAGCATATAGTAACTGTCATTGGCTTTTTCAGTCCTTGTATTATCTGGATCTGCAATATTTTTGATACTTTCCTGAATTATATTAGCAAGTTTTTTGCCTTCTTCTGAATGGGTATAAAAAAATACCTGTGCACCTCTTACAGCTTCATCTGTAAAACTGTTTTGGTGTATGCTTACTGCTATGTCCGCTTTTTCGCTATATATTATATCACATCTTTTTTTCATGTCACTAGCTTTTTTATTACTATCGCTGTCTAAGTATAATCCTGAATCACTATCTCTTGTAAGATATACCTTAAATCCTTCTTTTTCAAGATATTCTTTAAGATGTATTGATATCTCAAGATTAATCTCTTTTTCATATCTTCCATTAATACCGACTTTACCTGAATCCATGCCACCATGACCGGGATCTATTACCACTGTCTTAGTGTACAAATTCTCTGTACTGTTGTTAGAATTGCTTTTATCTAAATTACTATTATCCAAATCATTCTCATTAAGATTGTTAATATTAGAATTATTGTTGTTAGAATCACTTTCTTGCCTATTTGTATTATCTGTATATATATCATTGTTTATACTCTGCTCATCTGTTATGTATATGCTATTGCTATCTATATCTTCTTTAGTTCCTGTATATGTACTCTTTATTCTTATATCTGTCTGTGACAGAATCCATACTGCTGCTATCATAAGTACAGCCATTATTACTTCTAATAATTTACGCTGCATAATATGTCTCTTTCCTCTTTTATAAGTTTTCTTAACATATTATGCAGCGCATCTTCTCTTAATGAATGAATATTTTATTTATGAAATTATAATTTTTTTATTAATTATTAATATATTTTGGTATTACATCCCACACGTCTTCACTTTCAAGTCCAAGTTTCCAGCACGCAACACCGGCAAGATCATACTTATCTATAAGTTTCATCTTCTCTTCGATTGATCTTGCATCTTCAAGCCACATCTTACATACTGTTCCGTCATCATTAACATATCCACCATAATACTGGCCACATTCCTCATTCCATTCAACAAGGTTTGATGATGCATATAAAAGTTCTTTTGATGTATTCATATCATACGTCTTAGATGTGACATTCACTTGTCCATTTGCATCTGTAGTCTCTGTCCATAGTCGTGTATAAAAAGGTATTGCATTAATTAGTTTTTCTTTTGGAACATCTTCTAATGTATCTTTAATACCTGCTTCAACGAATCCTATTGATGCTACTGAACCACTCTCCTTGCTTGTTCCCCAATGTTCATCATATCCCATGACTATCACATAGTCGGCAACTATTCCCTGTTCTTTACGATTATAGAATTCTGTTGACTCTGATGGAACATAATCATCTATTGATAATACTATTCCGTTGTTATGACACTTTATTGCAAGTTCTCTTATGAACTGAATATATGCCGGTCCACATGATCTATCAAGTGACTCAAAATCTACATTAAGTCCATCAAGCCCATTGGCTACTGCCTGTCCTACAAGCTGATTAGCAAGATTTTCTCTGCTTGTCGTATGTGCAAGAAGTTCATACATATCAACTTTTATCTCAAGATTGCTTACAAGTCCCCAGACTTCATATCCCTTTGCCTTAGCACTCTGCACGTATGAGTAGTCTGCGAGTGAATTAATATTGCCCTGTGTATCGCTTAATTGAAACCATGTTGGACATATTGTGTTAACTCCTTTTGTTCTGTCCATAAGTTCCCATATTTTAGCATTGGCTTGCACATTTGTCACCTGATGAAAAACAAGACTTATATCATAATCTTTTTTAATTCCTGTATAAACTATGTCTGTATATTCAATTGTTCTTGTCTGTTCTCCTCTGTCTTTTGCAAGATGTTTATTACTTATATATCCAATATATCCTTCTTCGGTCTTAACTTTTGTCCATCCGTCAATCTCTTCTATTATCTTAAGTTCTTCACCTTTTTTTACATCTGCAACTATAAGACTCTTAATTCCACCTTTTCTACGAATTACTGATTTTTTCTTGGCTTTAACAGTCTGATAAGTGCCATCCACACTATACAGATAGAGTCTTCCCGGATTCTCATAGTATTCATAATCAATCTTAGTATATTTTTTAATATAATCAAGTGCGACATATACATTCTGACCATCTATCTTAACTATATCATATTCAGTATTATTCTTCTGGCCTGACACTGTATATTCTTTTGTTCCTGCATAAGTCTTAATCACATCTTTATCTGTTGTATATATAAGAAGTCCTTCATAACTGTCCCAATAGAATCTCTGGTTAAAATTAGAAGTCACATCATCTATATCTATGTATATATTATTATCTATCACTTTCACAAGATCTTCTGTCATCACATCATTGTATATAAGTGCTGCATCACTGCCATTCACATTATAATATTCATTAATATCAACACGCTCTTTACCAGGTGTATATCTCTGTATAACTTTTACTATAACTACCCCCAAAAGTATTACAAATATAAGTGCTGTAACTACAAAAAGTGGTATAAATTTTTTTACTTTTTCTTTCATAAAATCCCCTTACCGAAGCTCACTTATCTGTCCGGTACCTTTCCTTTCCCTTTTATCCATTATTAAGCATCCTTAAGCCTACAACCTATGTAAAACACCCTGTGTTGTTATCATATAAAAAAGCTCAAATATGCCTAACTTATATTATACAATTATATCATTTTTCGCATTATGTGTATACTACACTTTTTCTTACAAATATACATTTTTTCTTAATATTTACTTAATTTATTCTTCCCGATCCCACCCGACAGCATATTTTTTTAATATTATTATCAGTTGCGTTCTTATGAATTTCCAGATAGTCCTGCACCGACTGATTTGTGCGATTTCTTAGATAACCTTACGCTGACTGATTGCGTATATCTTAGATAATCTTACATCGATTGATGGTATAATATTCATAGATAATCTTACACTGACTGATTGCGTATATCTTAGATAATCTTACATCGATTGATGGTATAATATTCTTAGATAATCTTACGCCGACTGATTGCGTATATCCTAGATAATCTTACATCGATTGATGGTATAATATTCCCAGATAATCTTACGCTGACTGATTGCGTATATCCTTAATTATTTACATTATGTAAACGAAATATTCTGATTTGACTGAATTATATCAGAACTTATTTTGTAGTCTCCATAACTATCATTTGGATTACCTATAAACTCTGTCTGCTATCCTTCTACGAATTCTATCTGTTATTCTTAATCTAAAATGTGATATTATGTGGCGAACTGCCATTGATTATATTCATAATATTTATGTTATTCATGTTGTTCGTATTATTCATAATGTTTATAATATTTATATTATTCGTATTATTCATATTGATATCTACAACTGTTGACACTTTAAGGGATTCCGGTATGCTGCCTGCTCCTTATTTCTATGCAATTATACACTTTAACATAATTTTTAGCAAGCATTTTTTCTTTTCTTTATGTATGACACTTATATCATTTTTTTACATTAATTATCACTTTACATGTGAATTATAGTTGGTTTATACTATATAATAAATATAACAAGCTTTATTTTTTTATTATATTTATTATCTATTTCTTTTAAATTATTCAACCGATTTATGTTATAAGTTGAATAAGCGTTAACCCTTTGATTTATTCGATTACTTGTTGTAACAAATATTTAGAACAGGAAGTGATTTTTTATGAAAATAGAAAAACTTAGTGACACTCAGATACGCTGTACTCTTAATCAGGCTGATTTGTCTCAAAGAGAGTTGAAACTTAGCGAGCTGGCATACGGAACTGAAAAAGCCAAACTATTATTCAAAGACATGATGAAACAGGCTTCATACGAATTTGGTTTTGAAGCTGAAGATATTCCTCTTATGATAGAAGCAATACCAATATCAACAGACTGCATAGTTCTTGTCGTAACCAAAGTTGAAGATCCTGCAGAGTTAGATACACGTTTTTCCAAATTTGCTCCGGCTGAAGATGATGATGACGATGATTTTATTGATGATTTTTATGATGAGGAATTAGACTCTGATGATATGAATGATATCTTTAATCATGTATTTGATTATGATGAACCATCTATGGCAGGTAAGATGCCTTTTGCTTCTTCGGATAGATTCGCACCTTTTGCTTCACCTAACAAGGCAGGCAATGACAATCAGAATGATGATTATTATGAGACTTCAAACATCTTCAAAGTATTCTCATTCAGTAACCTTGATACTGTTGGCAAGATTGCCCATATTATAAGACCTCTATATAATGGAACTAACTGTCTTTATAAGAATCCATCTAACGGACGTTATCTGCTCGTGTTAAGTAATGACAGTTCAGCTTCTTGCGATCTTAATAATATATGCACTGCTCTTACAGAATATGGTAAAAAAGAAAAATATTCTCTCGCAAGTGATGCTTTTCTTAAGGAACATTGCACTCTTATAATAGATAATAACGCAATAAGCGTACTTGATGAAGTGATGAATTAATCATATAATACTTGATTTATACTACAATTTTGATTTCATATAATGCTTAATTCATCATGCAATACAGAGTTTTCATATAATACAAAATAATCCCTGGAAGTTAGCTACCTCCGGGGATTACTAATGTATTAATTCTACATATTGTAATTATTCAGCTTAATTATCTAGTTGCTAAATATGCATTAATCTCTTCAACTACTGAATCTGGATCCATTCCATGTACCATACATGCATCTTCAAGGCTCTCACCCTGAGCTGATGGACATCCTATACAATGCATTCCTGCATTCATTAAAATTGGAATAATTCCTGTATCAATCTGAATAAGGTCTGCGATTATCATATCTTTTGAAACCTGTGCCATGTTTATATCCTCCTTAAAATAAGCAGATATATATCATCTGCTAACATTGTACTTGCTCATTATAATATATATATTTGCTATTTTCAAGTAATTCCATTCACTGCATTTGTGAACAGTTTATAAAAATTTTTATGTATAATAAGAATATCAACTACACATCACCTAAAGGTAGCGGGTTTCTAACTATGATAAACTATGATAAACTATGACAAACGAGGACAAACGAGGATTTTATATATGAATAATTTTCTTGTAATATACCCTGCTTTAGATTATAATTAGACTGATACTGTACAACACTGTGTTTTGACGGCACTGTTTTGATAACACTGTTGGTGTATCATCGAAATTTATTATTTTTATTATTAGTATTAGGAGGAAATTAACTATGGCATATGTAATTTCAGACGAATGTATCAGTTGTGGAGCATGCGCTGCTGCATGTCCTGTAAGTGCAATCACAGAAGGTGATTCAAAGTACACAATCAATCCTGATGAATGTATCGATTGCGGAACATGCGAAGCTACATGTCCTGTTGGAGCTCCATCAGCTAACTAATAGAATGTTTTATATTGATATTAGTTAAATACTTTGATACAAACAAATGATGCAAGAGAAACCACCACAGATGATATTGTACTTGTCTGCCTGATAAGTCGCATATCATACTGTGGTGGTTTTTTCGTTTAATTTTCTATAATGTTTCTATTTGCTTAGCTAGCCGATTTTTATGGCTCTCCTGTTTGTTTTTTATGTACTCTCTGCTTAGCTATTTTATCCTTTTGCTTAGCTATTTATTCTTTGTCAGATTTGATATAAGCATTTATATATATGTAATCATCTTTTTTGAAAAAATCTTCTGTGTTTCTTCTCGTCTTTATCTTTACCTTTTACAAGATTGTTATTAATATTATTTCTTAGCATCTCATCAAACTTCTTATATCTCTCTTCTTCTGCTTCATCTTTTATTCTAAACAGATAATCCATCTCTTTTATCACACGATTGCTTATTCCGGCTGACAGATTTTCTTCTATGTAATTATTATTCTCTCTAAGTGCTGTTGCTACTATATTGCCTATTATCTTCTCAAACTGACTAAGCCTGTCTTCCATAATAGGACTCTGTGATTCTTTGACCGGCTCACGTTTGCGAAACATTATAAGGTCACCCGCCTGCGTCTTATCTCCATCATACTTTCTACATGTATTACCATCCGGTACAGCTCTTGCCATATCTTCTGTCACAGCTTTTTGTGCATCTTTTTTAGAGCTTGCCTCATTTTTGTTAATTCGCATATCGTCTGTCACTATATTCTTAATAGCTTTAAGTGATATTCCCTGCTCTTTAAGTGCCTTTACCTGACGGAACAATTCTATATGTTCATCAAGATAATATCTGTGTCCCATCTCATTTCTTGGAATATTTATCCCTAGTTCTTCTTCCCAGTATCTAAGTACATGAGCTTCAAGCCCTGTTTTCTCTGATGCGTCTGATATGATATATCGTCTCTCCATTTCAATTCCCCCTGTTATATTAGATGATTTCTATTCTTCCAAAATATGCTGCCATTATATATGTTCTATATGCTTTTAGGCTTCCACACCAATATAGGCTCTCATTTTGACCTATTATGTGCATAAAAAAGTACACAGCATCTACTCTTATTTAATAATATGCTGTGTACTTTCTAAATATTCCAATATTTTATTTTTGAATGATTTTTACTGTCTTTCCAAATTCCAATATTTTATTTTTGAATGATTTTTACTATTTTTCCATATTAGCAAATTTGGTATAATTAGGCAGCCATACAAGATTAACTGTTCCAATCGGGCCATTTCTCTGTTTGGCTATTATAATCTCTGCTATATTCTTAAGTTCTGTATCTTTGTTATAATAATCATCTCTGTAGATAAACATAACAACATCGGCATCCTGCTCTATCGCTCCTGACTCTCTAAGGTCTGACAACATAGGTCTGTGCTCTGGTCTTTGCTCAACAGCTCGGCTAAGCTGTGATAATGCTATTACCGGAGCATTAATCTCTCTTGCAAGTGCTTTTAAAGAACGGGATATATCTGATATCTCCTGCTGTCTTGAATCTGTCTTACCATTACCTGTCATTAACTGAAGATAATCGATAATTACAAGTCCAAGATTGTGTTCTAATTTGAATTTTCTACATTTCGAACGAAGTTCTGATATTGATATACCTGGTGTATCATCTATTATAAGGTTCGAATTGCCTATAGTTCCTGCACCTTCTATAAGTTTTTCCCAGTCTGAATCTGACAGATTACCGGTTCTTATCGCCTGTGAATCCACTTTGGATTCAAGCGACAGAAGTCTGTTAACAAGCTGTACTTTTGACATCTCAAGGCTGAATATAGCTGTTGTAACGCCTTCTTTGAATGCGACATGCTGTGCCACATTAAGTACAAATGCAGTCTTACCCATAGATGGTCTTGCCGCAACAAGTATAAGATCTGATGGCTGAAGTCCTGATGTCTTGTAATCAAGATCTATAAATCCTGTAGCAATACCTGTAACTGTTCCATTGCTTTTTGATGCTATCTCAATCTTCTCAAGTGCATCTATTACAACGTCTTTTATTGGCTGATAATCTCCTGCACCTTTTCGTTGTACAAGTTCGAATACTTTTTTTTCTGTATCAGCAAGTATATCTTCTGTTTTTTCTTTTCCAAGATAACATGCATTCTCTATCTCTTCATTGACTTTTATTACTCGTCTTAATACCGCTTTATCTCTTACTATTCCGGCATAATAGCTTATATTCGCTGATATCGCTTCGATTCTTGTAAGCTCTCTGATAAAATCAAAACTGCTTATCTCCGGTGGAACATCTTTTTCTTTAAGACGTTCCTGCAAAGTAACCAGATCAACAGGCTTGCCTTCATTATACAACTCTATCATGGCATCAAATACTATTCCATACTGTTTCTGATAAAAATCGTCACTTGTAAGTATCTCTGATGCTGTAAGTATTGCATCCTTATCCATTATCATAGAACCTATTACAGAGCGCTCCGCTTCAACGCTATGAGGCAGTACTCTCTTTATAAGTGCTTCTTCCATACATTACCCTTTCTCTGTAACTGACTGCATCTTTATTATCCTGTTATTATTCTCATTCTACTTTGCTTCAGTTACTGAAACTGTTAATTCTGCTGTAACTTCTCTATGAAGTTTTACAGGTATAATATGGCTTCCAAGTGTCTTAATTGGTTCTGGCATAACCATCTTTTTCTTATCAATGTCAAGACCTAACTGCTGTTTTGCTGCTGCTGATATCTCTTTGCTGCTTACTGAACCAAAGAGTTTTCCACCTTCACCGGCTTTGATTGTAAGTCTTACAGGTTTTTCTTCAACCTTTGTCTTTAATACTTTTGCAGCTTCTAACTGTTCTTTTGCAAGTTTTTCTTCATTTGCTTTTTGAAGTTTAAGATCATTAAGATTCTTGGCATTTGCTTCTAATCCTAACTTCTTTGGTAATATGAAATTTCTTGCATATCCATCGTTAATTGTAACTTTATCTCCTTTTTTACCTAATGACTTTACGTCCTGTAATAATATAACTTCCATCTTAAATAGCTCCTTCCTTAATCATGTCTGTTAATGTCTGTTTTATAATCTCTACACCTTCTTCAGGATTCTTGCCCTGAAGCTGTGCTCCCGCAATGGTCATATGTCCACCACCGCCAAGTCGCTCCATAATTATCTGGACATTAACCTCATCTATTGAACGTGCACTTATGTACAACTTGCCATTGTATTCAGTTACTACGAATGAGGCCTTTATTCCATCTATGTCAAGTAACTCATTGGCTACCTGCGCTCCTACTACCGTCGGACTCTCTACATCATCTCCATGACATATCGATATTGCATAAGAATCCATAAACAGTTCCGAATTATTGGCTGCTTCTGCTTTTGCTCTGTATGACTTCATGTCATCTCTTAGAAGCTTTCTTACTCTTGTAATGTCTGCTCCTGAACGTTTTAAAAATGCTGCTGCCTCGAATGTTCTTACACCTGTTTTATTCATAAAATTATTCGTATCAATAAGCATTCCTGCATACATCGCATCTGCTTCGACCGGTTTTATCTTAAGACCGTCCTGAATATATTGAAGAATCTCTGCTACCATCTCACATGATGATGAAGCATAAGGTTCAATATATGAGAGTACTGCATTCTCAATGACTTCTGCTCCCTGTCTATGATGGTCAAGTACTACTATGTTCTTACATTTTGTAAGTAATTCCTTACATTCTGTATAACTTGGTCTGTTTACATCAACGACTACTACAACTGTACTATTATCGACATAATCAAATACTTCATTTGAGCTTAAGAACATCGTCTTATCATAATCCGGATTATCTTTAAATCTGTTCATAATTGGTCTTACTGTTGTAGTTATCTGATTAATTACAATAAATGCTTTTTTATTAAGTGCTTTTGCAACTCTGTATATTCCGATTGATGCTCCAAACGAATCGACATCTCCTAACTGATGTCCCATAATAACTACTTTATCATTACCTTCGAGTATCTCTTTAAGTGCATGTGCTTTAACTCTTGCTTTAACTCTTGTATTTTTCTCAACCTGTTTACTCTTACCGCCATAATAGCTTATCTTCTCACCTTTTTTAACAACTGCCTGATCTCCACCTCGTCCAAGTGCAAGATCTATAGCTGTTCTTGCAAGTTCATAATTAGCATTATAACTATCGCCGCTTATCCCGATACCAATACTCAGTGTAATTGCCATCTCATTACCGATATTAACACTTTTTACATCTTCTAAAAGCGAGAATCTGTTTCTCTCCATATCAGGAAGAAACTTATATTTAAATGCAATAAAATATTTATCTTTTTCTATCTTCTTAACTATTCCATCATAGGAACTGAAAAACTTGTTAATCTTACGGTCTATAAGTGCTCCAAGAAGAGAGCGTCTTACTTCTTCTATACTCTCTAATGCTTCCTCATAATTATCAATATATACAAGGCCTGCTACCATCTTCTCGTCTTCTGTTTTCTTCATATAGCTGCGAAGTTTTGTCTCGTCAAAAATATATACGGCTATCATGAATTGTTTCATATCAACATCTTTATATTCCTTAGGATTAATTCTAAGTGCTGATATTCCAATTCTCTGAAATTCAAGTCGCAAATCTTTTCCTTCAAACTGCTCTTTTATGCTTAAAGTCTCATCAAGTGCTGATACTTCCGGAACACTTACTCCCTGAAAGATAGTCGTAATAGACTTTCTATATCTTCTATCTTTTTTAGAAAGTATTGAAAATTCTCTATTCATCCATAGTATATTACCACTCGTATCAAGGAGCGCATAAGGAATCTTAAATTCGTCTACCAACTTTTTTTGTGCCTGTGCATACTCTGTTGCAAATGATATCAGTTCATGTTCTATATATGGTCTTGACTTCATGTACATTGTAAATACACCAATACCATAGAAGACTATAATCATACTGAATACAACTCCTATACGAACGCTTGCCGTATAAGCCCATATATTCATCATAACCAACACTATAAGCATATAAACCGGCCATTGAAAATACGTTTTTAATTGTCTGTTCATTTTAACCTTAGATTTCATAATAATATTCTCCTTATCAAAAAAGAAAACCTTACGTATATTTCCCGATTTCTATGTCATTTATGACATACTCATTAGTTATTATAGCATTTTTGAGAAACTAATTAAAGACCTATTTTTCACTTGTAATCGGCAGAGGGCTGTGGAATATATATACTTGTGTATCATGCTTTGCATTTTTAACATAGCTTGTTGTATGATAACTGCTATATGGAACATCCAATGAGAACTGCTAATCTCTGATACTATGAATAAGATTGATTGTCTGTTTCTTATCTGTTAACCTCTGATACTGTTAATAATATTGATTATCTATTTTTTATCTGCTAACCTCTGATACTATGAATAAGATTGATTATCTATTTCTTATCTGCTAATCTCTGATACTATGAATAAGATTAAATATCTGTCTTACAGTATCTGTCATATTCTGCATTGCGTTCTCTGTCTTCATTGCTTCATCAAGTGTCACAACTGTTCTTAGCACCGGAAAATATGCATCAATACCTGCCGCATTACATGCTACTGCATCTTTGGTAACGCAACCTGCTACACCAATTACAGGAATATTATACTTCTTCGCAATCTCTGCAACTCCTGCCGGTGCTTTTCCCATAACAGTCTGTGCGTCAAGCCTTCCTTCGCCTGTAACAACAATATCTGCATCCTTAATATGTTCTTCAAGTTTTGTCTCTCTAAGTACTATGCTTATTCCTGATTCAAGCTCACCTTTTAAGAATGTTCTAAATGCAAATCCAAGTCCACCTGCTGCTCCTGCTCCCGGATATTTCGCATCTGCCCATGGATATTTCTCTCTTGCAAGTTTTGCATAATATGACAACCATTTATCCATCTGCATTATCATTGTAGATGTTGCACCTTTTTGTGGTCCAAATATCGCACTACATCCCTGCTCACCACATAATGGATTGTTAACATCACATGCAATTGTAAATGTACATTCTCTAAGCTCTTTTATCACATTATCACCTGTAATTGTCTGAAGTTCTGCTAATCCTTCTGCCCCATAAGACACCTGCTTACCGTCCTTGTCAAGCATACCAAATCCAAGTGCCTGAAGCATTCCAATTCCGCCATCATTAGTTGCACTTCCACCAATTCCGATAACAAAATTTCTACAGCCTTTTTCTATCGCATCACGAATAACTTCTCCAACGCCATAAGTTGTTGTCTTAAGCGGATTTCTCATATTATCACTGACAAGTGTTATTCCTGCCGCTCCACTCATCTCTATAATTGCCGTCTTCGTAGATTCTATAATTCCATACTCACACTCAACTTTATCAAGTAGCGGTCCTGTTACCATAACCTTATTAATCTCGCCACCACATCCTGCTACAAGTGCTTCAACTGTACCTTCACCGCCATCTGCAAGTGGCATGACATCAACATTGGCATCCGGATATGCATACATAATTCCCTTTTTAGCACTTTCGCCTGCCTGCATAGATGTCATACTTTCTTTGAATGAATCAATTGCTACTACAACTTTCATATGAATCCTCCTCGTATAATAATGTGCTGTTCAATCTTCCTGTATAATAAAAAAATTTACCCCAACTCTTAACAAAGAGCCTAATAACGTGCTGTTCAATCTATTCTGCACACAACAAAAGGCTAGTACATTCGTAAGAATGTACCAGCCTTAATCTGCTTAATTAACCAATCACTAAAAATTAGTCTAATGTATATGGCATTAATGCGATATGTCTAGCTCTCTTGATTGCTACTGTAAGAGCTCTCTGATGTTTAGCACAGTTTCCTGTAATTCTTCTAGGAAGAATCTTACCTCTTTCAGATACATATCTCTTTAATTTGTTAACATCTTTATAATCTATTGTATTATTCTTATCACCACAGAATACACAAACTTTTTTTCTTCTACGTCCGCCTCTTCTCTTCATTGGAGAATCTGCTTTATCGCTTTTTTCTTTATTATATGGCATAATCTAAACCTCCTTTGGTTTTTAATTAAATGGAAGGCCCTCGTCTTCCACACCGTCTGGTATATTCATAAAGCCATCACCGATATTGGCATTGCCAGGTGTTGGTCTTCCCTGTGAAGGAGCCTGATAAGATGCATGTGATTCACTGGCTGCTGCCTTGCTCTCAGCAAATTCTGACTCTTCCACAATTACTTCTGTAGTATAGACTTTCTGACCGTCCTTATTAGTATAACTACCAGTCTGAATTCTGCCTGATACTACAATTTTTGTTCCCTGATGCAGATATTTCTCGGCAAACTCGGCTAATCTGTCAAATGCAACACAACTGATAAAATCTGCTGTAGCTTCCTCACCATTATTACTACGGCGTCTTCTGTCTACTGCAAGAGTATATCTTGCAATTGCCATTGATCTTTCACCCTGTGAATAACGAATCTCAGGATCTCTTGTTAATCGTCCCATTAAAATAACTTTATTCATATTGTCTCCTCTTTCTCTCTGCATTTAGTGAACACTATGTTAAAAATTACTCTTCGTCCTGTCTTACGCATAAATATCTGACAACATTTTCCATGATACGAATGTTGCTTTCAACTTCGCCTGGGCATGCTGCGTCAGCTTCGAACTGAATAAAGTAGTAAAAGCCTTCTTTCATCTTCTGAATCTCGTAAGCTAATCTCTTCTTACCCCATTCATCAACGTTAGTTACTGTACCACCGAAACGAGTAATATATTCTTTTACTTTTTCAATTGTACTAACTCTAACATCATCTTCAGCTTTTGCACTAACAACTACTGCTAATTCATATTTGTTCATGCTATTGCACCTCCTTTTGGTCTTTTGGCCCTTATTATATCAAAAAATAAGAGCAAGGATATTTACTATCACGAAGATCTACTTTACCATATTTTGTCCACTAATGCAAGTTTATTTTTCTTATTTTATAATTTATTTATTTTATTTTACTTTCTGTCACTTTTACCGTGTCTGAATCTCTCCATCCGGCTTTTTTAGTGATTTTGTATTCTTCTCCACCAGCTTACGGCTTATCATAATCTGGTGTCCGCATCCCATACACTTTAAGCGAAAATCCGCCCCGACACGTAGAATTTCCCATTCGAAACTCTTACATGGATGCTGTTTTTTTAATTTTACAATGTCTCCAACTTCATATACCATATAATTCACCTTTGATTAAATATTGTCTTATTCTATCTTTCTTAGCTTTATCCTTTTATTCATGCGATAATTCATCACACTCTTAACTTAGAAAATACTTGTCCTATGCTGTCATTAATCAACAGATTAGCACGTCCGTCGTATGGTGTCGCTGATTTATTGATTAGCACAATCTTATCCTTTGAATAATAATCAATAAGCCCTTCTGCAGGATATACTCCAAGAGAGGTTCCTCCAACAATGAGCATATCCGCATTGCTTATATACTCAACAGCTTTTTTAAGATCATCTTCATTAAGACATTCCTCATATAGAACCACATCCGGTTTTACAATCCCACCACACTCACAGTATGGAACACCTTCTGAGTTCTCAATATATGCAAGATCATAGAATCTGTGACATCTCATACAATAATTCCTGTGTATACTTCCATGCAATTCGATCACATTCTTACTCCCAGCCATCTGATGCAACCCATCTATATTCTGTGTAATTACACACTTAAGCTTTCCGATACTTTCAAGTCTTGCAAGCATCTTATGTGCTGAATTCGGTTTTGCTTCATCATATATCATTCTGTCTCTGTAAAAGCGATAAAATTCAAGAGGATTGCTCTGAAAAAAACTTCGACTTATAATACTCTCCGGTGGATATTTATATTGTTGATTGTAAAGTCCATCAACACTTCTAAAATCCGGTATACCACTCTCAGTAGATACTCCTGCTCCACCAAAAAATACAATATTATCTGCCTCCTCAATCCATCTGTTAAGCAATTCTATCTTATCTTCCATGTAATATAACACCTCCCATATCAGCCCTGTTATCTGTCTGTGACTGCGAACACTTTCATATTCGATTATAACAGAAAATGTCATCATTTTCCACACGAAATCTATATGAATTGTCAATATATCCCAGATATTTAAAGACTTTTATACACAAAGGTGAAAAAAAGCAATTATATAATTGTAAAGACTTAGAAAATTAAAAGTTGTGAAATTATAAAGATTAATTATTGTAATTATTATTTTATTTATTACTGCTATACTATATCTGTCATAAACTATAAACTATAAACTCTGTACAGAACAAGGTTAATTAAATCATAATATATATATTAGAGTAGCGGGGGCAGGATTTGAACCTACGACCTTCGGGTTATGAGCCCGACGAGCT
>SAMEA104315435__coassemble_490_pt1 | contig 57960 bp, 45 predicted proteins | sample SAMEA104315435__metabat2_low_PE_020 | metagenome-assembled genome bin SAMEA104315435 (sample SAMEA104315435) | gut metagenome | biome: Monkey gut; feature: monkey-associated habitat; material: faeces | place: China | collected 2013
CTTCTGCAAGAGTAGTACCGGTTGTAATACATCCGTTTATATCTGGAACTTTTGCATAATATGTACCATTAGATTCTGTAATAACTGCGGTATAGGTATATAGCATATAAAAAACCTCCTGTTTTTGCAATAAGTAGAGAGAGTCCCCCTACATCTTTTTATTTTGATTATATTTTTTGTAGGCTTATATTTCTTATTTTTTAATTATACATAAGAATACACAATTTTACTAGTACAAGTGATTATAGAATGAGCAAAAGAGCATCTAAGTAATATAACAGTTACAAGCATCTAAAAAATCAGTATGGAAAACACTAATAAATTTAATTAGGGTAGGTAGAAGAATTACTTATATTAGAAAATGTAAGACCAAAGTAAATATTTGAAATAAAGTATTGATTTTTGTAACCACATTATAATAAACTTATAGTTAAGGAAAAACTTAACGAATAAAACAGGCTAGTAGCCAGAAAGGAGTAACTAATGGAAGACGATATGAATATTGGAGAATTATTAAAAGAGACAGCAGAAGAAAATCAGACAAGAAAAATTCTTGCAATACTTAATGAATGTAAAGATATTGAAGAAGCCAGAGTAAAAGTAAAAGACTTACTTAATAAATAGGCAAGGCTAATCAATTAAACTCGGAAGGCACTTGCCATCACTTGATACTAAGAAAATAATATCATTTATTTGATTCTAAGGCATGAGATGATTAAGGTGGAAAAGGAAAAATGAAACCAAAGAATGATAGCAAAAATTAAGATGAGTATTCGACTTATGTGAGGAGTGTTTTTATCATAAGGATAGCAATAATCAAGTGAAAGATATTAGTTCATCGATAGATGAAATGAGGTGAAGGGTTATGATGTTACAACCGACAGAAGAAGAGTTAAAATTACAAAAGAAAGTGGATGAAGCGAAGACAGAGGAAGAAAGAAAAAAAGCAGAAGAGAAACTGAAAGAATATCTTATAAAGTTCTTTGAAAAAAATAAAGACTTCCCATTTGTATAGAGATACTGCAACCTATAACAAGATACCATTAGTAAAAACAAACTTTTTAAAAAGAATATTGTATATTAAAACTATTAAAGGAGAGTGAATAATAATGACATTACTAATTTTACCAGAGGTAGCTGAGCTATTAGATAAAGTTGAACCATATTTAAATGAAAAACATGAATTGCCTGAAGATGCACCAGAAGAGATAAAAGCAGCATTAGAAGAAGCAAGAAGATTATCTAGGGAACAGGAAGAAGCTTTTTTAGCATTATAAAAATTAATAAGGTGATTAAGCTTAAAAAAAGAAAACGGGTAGACTGACATAAAGTTCAAAGGCTATTACAAAAGGAGCAAAGATGCCAGGGGGAGATGATAGATAATGATGCTACAGATGAGTGAAGAAGAAGGTATTATTTTTGAGAAATTAAAAAAAGAGAAAGATGAAAAGCAAAAAGAAGAACTGTATGACGAACTTCATAGATTAAGAAAAATAAGAGAAGAAAAAGAATTAAAAGATTGCCCATTTGCCCATTAAAAAATACCATTAGTAATGTGCTTGTGGTATCTGAAAAACGATTGGGAGGACAAATTTATGAGTTTAAAAGAGGATTTTTTAAAAATTAAGACATATGAAGAGTATGATGTGCAAAGAGAAAAATTTAGGAAATTAGATTTTAAGGAAAAAGAAATAAAAGAACATTTTTGCTCATTATTTCCAAAACTAGATAATAGTGCCTGGGAAAATGGAATAATAGAAGAAGTATATTCATATCTTCCAGACGGACGAAGAGTTTTAGGTGGAAAAGGAAATACAAAGCCGCCGAAAAAGAAATAGACAAAGAAGGAACACAACAGTTAAAGTAAACATTTCTACTCAAGCAAAGGAATAATGGAACTTCCCCATATACTAATGAGTTCTTCAAGAGAATAAGCAGCATTAGCAGGGCTTGTAGAAGGAAGAACCTCGGCAGGCATATTAAGAGTAACGGATTGATATTTTTTATAATACTTACCAGAAGTAGCACCATTACAGAATATTTTGCTAATATTTGAATTTTCGATAATAGGAGTAAGGTTAGTTGGAGTGACATTTTTAATACTGCTGTCACTTGAACCGATGATGTCACAACTATATATAGCATCCCATAGAGCAATATGATGTTTATGAAGCATATTGCTTTTTTCTTCGATATTATTAGGTAGCTTTTCATCAAGAATACTTGCTAATACTTTCCAGAATCGGTTCTGTGGATGACCATAGAAGAACATCTGCTCTCTTGATTTTACAGATGGAAGACTTCCAAGAATAAGTATCTTGGACTCATTGTCATACAATGGTGGAAATGGATGGATTACATGTGTGGATGTTTTACTGTTGGTATTATTAATCATTATTTAAACTCTCCTTAATTATTCTTAGTAAATTACAATTATCTTAGTGAATTATAACTATCTTAGCAAATTACAACTATTTTAGTTAATTACAACTGCATACGAAGCTAAAGCCTTGCCATTTTTATAATTCAGAGCGTAACCCCCAATACCTTTAGGTGATGGGTAGTTTACTTACAACTATTCATTTTAAATTATATTATAACAAAAAATAGAAGTAATGTAAAAATCCTATTTGTAAATTACCTTTTATAAAAAATAATTATTTGTTACAATATATTAGGAAAAGGGAAAAACTATTAAAGAAAGGTAACAAACGGTGTAGGCGATGAATAACAGATTAATAATGTATAATATCAATAATATAGAAAAAGAAAAACAGTTAAAAGAACTGTGCAATAGATTAAATATACAGACAAAACGATTAAATGGCAAGGATACAGATAAGACACTTGCAATTCTTGCAGGAGTTAATGCGAAAGCAGGCACTGGTATGCATGCCAATATTAAAAACGGTAATATAAAAACAGGTAGCAATCTAAGTACAAAGTCAGGTAATATGCCTATGATACTGCCAGAGATAATAATATTCTCAGGCATTACTGATGAGGAACTTGATACATTTTTAAAAGAATACAAATCAATGAATATTGACCCCGTTAGACTTAAAGCAATATTGACAATATATAATATTAACTGGACACTTGGTGAGCTTATTACTGAGTTGATAAAAGAGAGCAATAGTTTCTAATATTTTTATAAAATCTAACAAATAAGATAGAAATGTAATGCTTAGTAATAGTTTTTGATATTCGATGTAAAGTTTTAGAATAGTTAAAGAATATTCATAGAAAGTTTCGAAAATAGCATATAGCTTTTTGAAAGTTGTAATATCATGTGACGATATATTTTTCGAAAATAACTAGTCAGACTAATATAAAAACATGGAAACTTTTTTATATAATTCAGTACAAAAATTAAAGAAAAAAGTCATGAAAATGGTTGCATAATATTATATATTATGACATAATGGCACTTGGGTATAAAACTTATCATAGTAATATGCGAAATATTTAAACAGCGTAATATATAAAATGTGTGGTCAGGAGAAGCATATTTGATATATGAGATGTCAAGAATATGAAGCAGATTATATAATACGTAATATTAGGGGAAAAGCTATGTTAATGCGAAGATAGAGTAATGTTGATAATTATTAAACTATCTTAATATATGCAATAACGTATGTAAGAGTTTGTTAAGGGGAAGTAAGTAATGGTGTTATATGGATATGATAAGGAGGAAATGGTAATGGGTTCAAAAAAACACATTAAAAGGTACGCTGCAGTAGGCGCACTTTCACTTTTGGCGTTGTCGGGTATAGCTGTCTATAATAGTCAGCATAATGTATCGGCGGCAACAGCATCTTATAAGAATGTTCAGGAGAGCAATCCGATAGCAACACAGAGGTATACAGCAGATCCAGGAGTTATGGTATATAATGATGAGGTATATATCTATACTACTAATGATGTGTTAGAGTATAAGAATGGAGCTGTATCAGAGAATACTTTTAGTAAAGTAACAACACTTAATTGCTATTCATCTAAGGATATGGTTAACTGGACTGATCATGGAACAATTCAGGTAGCGGGAAGTAATGGTGCAGCAAAATGGGCAGGATGCTCATGGGCACCGGCAGCAGCACATAAGACAATTAATGGAAAAGAAAAGTTTTTCTTATATTTTGCTAATAATGCTAATGGAATAGGTGTACTTGTAGCAGATTCACCAACAGGACCTTGGACAGATCCTATTGGAGGACCACTTGTATCACGTTCAACAGCTAATTGTTCAGGTGTAACCTGGTTATTTGATCCAGCTGTATTTGTAGATGATGATGGTAATGGATATCTGTACTTTGGAGGAGGAGTCCCTGGAACTAATTATTCTAATCCTAAGACAGCAAGAGTTGTAAAACTTGGAAGTGATATGACAAGCCTTGCAGGAAGTCCTGTTACAATTGATGCACCATATCTTTTTGAAGATTCAGGTATTAATAAGATAGATGGAAAATATTATTATTCATATTGTTCTAACTGGAATGTGTCAGGTGGAATGAATAATGCAGCAATAGAATATATGGTATCAGATTCACCTATGGGACCATTTACATATGCTGGAGAGATTATGAAAAATCCTGGTAATTATTTTGGTGTATATGGCAATAATCATCATTCAATATTCAATTTTAAGGGTAAATATTATATGGCATATCATGCAAGAGCTGTTGAGACGAAAGCTATAGGTAAGAGCCTTGGATATAGAAGTACACAGATTGATGAACTTACAGTTAATAATGGCAAGATAAACCAGTTAACTCCTACAATGAAAGGTGTAAGTCAGGTGTCATATGTTAATCCATATGAGACACAGCAGGCTGAGACAATGTTTATTCAAGCAGGTCTTAATGTAGAAGGAAGCGGAGATACTTATCTGTCAGATGTAAGTAATGGTGATTATACAGGAGTAAAAGGAGTTAATTTTACAAATGGTATGTCATCAATGTCAATAAAAGTCAAATCAACAGGAAGTGGCAGTATTGAAGTTAGAAGTGGCAGTGCTACAGGAACACTTCTTGGAACTATAAAAGTAAGTAATACTAATGGCTCATTTAAAGATTTTTCAGCAAATATGAAGAATATTACAGGCGTTAATGATATTTATTTTGTTATGAAAGGAAACTTTAATGTTGATAGTTGGAAAGCTGTATCTACTAAGGGCAGCTCATCTGCTGGTTCATCAACAGGTTCTAATTCACAGACAGCAAAAGAGAAGAATCTTTTAACAACATATGGTGAGACATTTACAAGACAGGGTACTTGTATTAACTTATATCAGTTAAAAGATGCTAATACACTTGCGCAGGTTAAGAAACAGTATAATAGTATAACACTTGAGAATGAGATGAAACCGGATGCATTATTAGGAAGGAATCCATCACTTATAAGCGTTGATGAAGCTAAGAAGTTAGGATATTATATTCCTGATGGAATGAATGAAGAATATGTACCTAAGATTGATTTTTCAAAAATTGATGAGACACTTAAGATATGTTCTGAGAATGGAATTGGAGTAAGAGCACATACACTTGTATGGCATAGTCAGACACCTGACTGGTTATTCAGAATTGGTTATAGTACTAAATATAATTATGTAACATCACAGCAGATGGATAAGAGACTTGAATATTATGTAAAGACAGTTATGAACCATGTGTGTCTAAGTGAATATGGAAGTTGTGTGTATGCGTGGGATGTTACTAATGAGTATCTTCATGCGACTAATTCAAGTTGGGAAAAAGTATATGGTAAAGGTGGTACAAGTCCTGAATTTGTAAAAAAAGCATTTACTTATGCACATCAGTGTCTTGAATATTTCAAATTAACAGATTCAGTAAGTCTGTTCTATAATGATTATAATACATATATGGAAGTTGATGATGTAATTGCACTTGTAAACTTTATTAACTCATCAGGTAAAGTATGTAATGGCGTAGGTATGCAATCACACCTTGGAACTAACTATCCAAGTGTTGATTATTATACAGCAGCATTAAAATCATTCCTTAATGCAGGATTTGAAGTACAGATTACAGAGCTTGATGTTACTAATAAGTCAGATGCAGATCAGGCTGATTATATGTATAAGCTTATGAAAAATGTATGTGAACTTAAGAAAAATGGTGCTAATATTACAGGTGTTACATACTGGGGATTATCAGATAAAGTAACTTGGATTAAGAATGCGACACCACTTATATTCTCAGATCTTGGAACACCTAAGGAAGCATATAATAAAGTATTACAGGCATATACAGATGTATTTGGATGGAATGATAATTCAGGTTCTGGAAGTTCAACAGATCAAGGAAACACAGGTAATACTGGTAATCAGGGTAATACAGGTAACCAGGGTAATACAGGTAGCAACACAGGTTCTAGTGTGACACAGGCTACACTTTCAGATGGATGGTATTATATTAAGAATACTAATGCACAGAAGTATCTACAAGTAAAAGACAACAAAGGAAGTAACGGAGCTAATGTTGAGATAGGAACAGGTACAGGAGTTCCAGGACAGAAGTGGTATCTGACTAATAAAGGCAATGGATATTTTACACTTAAAAATGCAACAGGATATATGCTTGATATAGTATATGGTAAAGATGAAGATGGAACTAATATACAGTTATATCAGGATAATAGTGCAGATGCACAGCAGTTTAAGGCAGTTGCAACTAAGCAGAATGGTGTATATGGTATTGTAACAAAAGTATCAAAAGATAAGAAGTCACTTGATGTATATAACTTTGGAACAAGTGATGGTTCTAATGTATGTCAGTGGACATATTATGAGAATTCTTGTCAGACTTGGGTATTTGAACCAACAGATTATAATACAGGTAATAGCAATAATAGTAACACTAACAACAACACAAATGGTAATACTAATACATCAGACAAGAATAATACAACAACTGATAAAGATAATAACCAGACAACAGAAGCAGATAAAGACAACACAGGTAATGAAATAGTAGTTAGTATGAATGGTTCCTCACTTGATCTTACTAAAGTTACAGGAAAGCAGATTACAGGCTTGAAAGTTACATTTAGTGCTAAAGGTTCAGGAAATGGTTCAGCACATTGTAGAACTACTAATGGCGATTGGCTTGGAACAGGTGATTATTCATTTGAAAACAGCGATACAGTAACAATAGATTTATCAAAGATGTCGAATATAGGCGTGATTGATTTATATTCATGGTGGAATTCATCAGGAGCATCTATCAAAGAAGTAAAAGTTATTGTCAAATAAAAATTAAAAAAATTATTGACACTAGTTAACAATTTAATAATTAAACTAAATATATATATTGACCAGACAACCGGAGGCTATGTTATCACCTTAACAAGCCTCCGGTCTTTTATTTGCTAAACCACATATTTAGAAAATAATAAAATATTATATTGACATATAGAATATAGAGTTCTATAATCAACTTAGTTATAAGACGTGTGCGCACACGAAAAATATTTTTTATAAAAGAAAGGTATTATTTGCTATAAAAAAGCAGAAAGGGATAGGATGATGGCATGTACGATAAGAGATATTGCAAAAGCATGCAATGTATCAGAAGGAACGGTTGACAGAGCACTTAATAATAGATCTGGAATAAGTGCTAAGACTAAGGAGAAGATACTAAGGATAGCTAAGGAGATGAATTATGAACCTAATCATCTTGCAAGATGTCTGGCAACAGGAAGTACCAAGACTATAGGTGTTATATGTGCATCGATAACAAGCAACTTTTTCTCGGCACTTGTTGAATCTATAGAATATTGGGCAGGACAGAATGGGTATTTTATTAATCTCATTGTGTCAAGAGGCGATAGAAGCAGAGAATTAGAAGGAGTTCATTATATGATCAATAGAAGAATTGATGGACTTATAATATTCCCGGCGAAGCAAGGTGAGGACTATGTTAATGAGTTTAAAAAACTTAATGTGCCAATTGTGACTATATATAACAGGATATCAGAGGAATTCACTCACGTTGATGTGGATTGTAGAACTATAATGCGTAATGCAGTTAAGATGATGTCAAGAAGAGGTTATAACAGAATTATATATGTGGATTTTTACAGAAATAAAAGTGGAAAAGATAATAATACTTTTTCAATCGATGAGCGAATGAATGGGTATAAAGAGGGTGTTAAACTGCTTGGTATGCCACAGAAGATATATAATGAGTGTCAGGGCGAAGATATAGTTGAGAAGATTATTCTTAATAATGAGAATCAAGGATATAAGATGGCAGTGTTGTGCGTTAATGATATGGTTGCGATAAAACTTCTTAATCTATTTAGAATAAGAGGATTAAGAGTTCCTGATGATGTGGGAATTATGGGATTTGATAATATAGATATGCTTGATGTTATAATCCCAAAGATTAATTCAGTGGATTGTCACATTCGTAACATAGGAAGAACAGCCGTAGATATTCTTATATCAAAGATTAATGGAGAAGAGAACTTAAAAGATGTAGTATTAGATTATTCTTTTACGGAAGGGGATACATTATAAGATGGATGTTATGAGATTTGGTTACAGATACTGGAGAAGGAATATGCCTATGGCAGTATTTGCACAGATTCTTAGTTTTATTGCACTTTTGGCAGAACTTTTTATTCCAATAGTACAGGAGATGCTTGTAGATTATGTAATATTTGATGATGTTGCAAAGACAGACGGAGTATTCTCATTCATGCTTAATGGCAGATATGGAGATATCCATACATTCAGATTGTTTATAAGTCTGTCAGTATTATTCATTATATTATTATCAGTGAGAATTGTGTTTGTATATGTAAGAAATGTAATTAATCAGAGACTTGGACTAAGACTTGAAACAGATCTCAGGATGGCTACATTTGACAAACTAATGGAGCTTGACAGTAGTTCAATATCAGATATTAATACAGGTGAACTTCTTACAACTATTAATTCAGATACAATTATGTATAAGGAACTTTTTTCAAGAATAATATCTAACTGTCTTGATAGTATATTTGTAATAATATTGTCAAGTGTGATACTTGCTTCAATTAACATATATCTATTGCTTGTACCAGTATGTATTATGCCATTTTTTATAGTATCGCTTATGAGATTTAAGCGACTTGCAATGACTAATTATCAGGCAATAAGAGATAATAACAGTACTATGAATCTTACGGTTCAGGAGAATATAGAAGCAGTAAGGCTTGTACGTTCTTTTACTAATGAAAGACTTGAAAAAGATAAGTTTGACACAGCTAACACAAAACTTAAAGATTCATATATTGGACAGATAAAACTGTCAGCAAAATTTGAGGTAATATTCAGTTCAATCAGACAGTTTGCATATATAGGCAGTATTGCAGTCAGTGCAGTTCTTGTAATGAAAGGATATATGCAGGTGGGATTTTTGGTAGCAGCTACAAGTTATGTACTTAAGATTATGAATTTTATTACACTTATTAATAATTGTATATTCCAGATGCAGCAGCAGTTAGTATCAGGCAAAAAGATGATGGAATTTATGAATCTTGAGAGTAAGATAAAAGATGGTGATATCGTGGCTGATGATACTAAAAAAGTTGACATTAAGATAGAAAATGCATCTATGGTTATTGATGGCAAACAGGTATTAAAGAATATTAATCTTGATATTCCTTATGGTAAGAAAGTTGGTATTATAGGCGGAACAGGAAGTGGTAAGAGCGTATTGCTTGAATCATTTGTGCGAATTCATGATATGACTTCAGGCAGGATAACACTTAATGGTATTGATATAAGAGATTATACGATAGAATCTTTAAGAGAACAGTATTCGTATGTATTTCAGGATGTATTTTTGTTCTCTAATACGATTGATTCGAATATAGCTTATTCAGAGCCACATGCAGCTAAAGAGCAGATAATAAAAGCCGCAAAGCATGCTCAGGCTCATAGTTTTATAGAAGAGTTGCAAGATGGGTATGAGACAATAGTAGGCGAGAGAGGTCTTGGAATATCCGGAGGTCAAAAGCAAAGAGTGTCAATAGCCAGGGCATTACTAAAAGATGCACCGGTACTTATAATGGATGATTCAACAAGTGCACTTGATATTAATACAGAGAAGAAACTTCTTAATATGATCAAAGAAAAGTATCCTAAGAAGACTATCCTTATATCAGCACATAGAATATCCTCGGTTGTTAACTGTGATGAGATTATATATCTTCAGGACGGCGAGATAGTAGAGAGAGGAACATTTGATGAGCTTATGAAGATTAATGGACACTTTGCAGCAGTATATAACATACAGGAAGCACAAAAAGCAAAAGCTATTAACTATGATAAAGTTAAGAGTGTGGAGGTGTAATGATGGCATCTAGAAATACATATTTTAAAGACGAAGAGATTGAGAAAAAAGTGGATATTAAGCAATTTGGACGAATAATAAAATATATTATTCCATATAAGAATATGTTCATTCTTGTGTCAGTGCTTATGTTAATTGGAGCTGTTGCTTCAACAGTATCACCACTTCTTCTAAAAGAGATAATCAATAAGACAGTTATAACAGAGGATTACAGACAATTGGTTCTTATAATTACAGGATTAATAGTGCTTTCGGCAATAGAGATTGCAATAACATATATTCATCAGGTGCTTATGGGAAGTGCAGGACATAATATAATTGCCAGAATAAGAGAAGAAGTATTCTACAAGTTGCAGGAACTTCCATTTGACTATTTTGATTCTAAGCCGGATGGCAAGATAGTTGTAAGAGTAACAGATTATGTCAATGATCTTGCTAATTTTTTTACCAACTATGTTGTATTGTTCGTAGTATATATAGTGAAGATAATAGTAGTAACAATATTTATGTTAATGATAAGCCCACAGCTTACACTTGTAGTATTGATAACAGTTGTACCAATGATGATATGTGTATTTGCACTTAGAAAAGTGATAAGAAAGCTTTTTACATTACAAAGAGTTAAGAATTCAAATCGTTCAGCTTTTCTTGTTGAATCGATAATGGGTGAGAAGATTGCTAAGAATTATAATCGTACACAGGAGAACAAGTCAATCTATGAGAGAATACATAATGACAGTGTGCAATATTGGCTTAAGATATTCTACCGTAATGAACTTAATACACCAATAGTTGAGATATTCTGGAATATAGGAACACTTCTGCTATATGGAACAGCACTTTTTCTTATGCTTCATGGAGATACGAATGTGAATGCCGGTGTTGTTGTTGCATTTACAAGTTATATGAGTCTGTTCAGCGGACCAATTACTCAGATAGCAGTTATAATACAGCAGCTTGCACAGGTAAGTTCTAATCTTGAACAGGTATTTGATACAATCGATTATCCGGTAGATATAAGAGATAAAAAAGACAGTATAGTTCTACAGAATGTGAAAGGTCAGGTTGATTTTGACAATATAGATTTTGCTTATGAGGAAGGAATTAATATTCTTGAGAATTTTAATCTTCATGTAAAACCCGGTGAGACAATAGCACTTGTCGGACCTACAGGTGCAGGAAAGACAACAGTAATTAATATGATTACAAGGTTTTATGATGTAAAAAAAGGCAGCGTTAAGATAGATGGAATTGATGTAAGAGATGTTACCATGGAGTCATTAAGACGTGAAGTTGGAGTACTTATGCAAGATCCATTTATTTTTAAAGGAACTATAATGGATAATATAAGATATGGAAGACCAGATGCGACTGATGAAGAATGTATAGAAGCAAGTAAGACGATATTCGCAGATAAGTTTATAAGCAGACTTTCTGATGGATATTATCATGTACTTGAAGAGAGAGGTAATGGTCTGTCAGCCGGAGAGAAGCAGTTACTTAGCTTTGCAAGAATAATACTTAAGAATCCGTCAGTAATAATACTTGATGAAGCGACAAGTTCGATTGATACAGAGACAGAGAATCTCATACAGCAGGCATTAGATATTATTCTAAGAGGTAAGACTGCATTCATTGTTGCACATAGATTATCAACTATAAGGAATGCAGATAGAATTCTATATATAGCGAATAAAGGTATTGCAGAAGAAGGCAGCCATGCAGAACTTATGGCAAAAAAAGGACTGTATTATGCTCTTAATTAGAAGTATAGAATAATATTTTGATTTATTTTACATGAGAAAGGTTGGTAATGGAAATCATACTTTTTTTAGATAGATTCATTAGATGAGAGATATGATATAAGATAAAAATGTAGAAAAACAACGAATTTTGTCAAAAAGATCTTTTGAAATGTTAATCCGTTTTTATTTACAATTAACAATTTTAATAGTAGAATTGAAAGGTACATAGAGATATGTACCTTTCATTAATAATGATAAGTATTCGAGGAGATAATACTTAATATGTAATTCGAGGAGATAATATTCTTATATATATAATATGATGTCCGCCCAAAAAGGTCTAAATTCACCTATGAGTAGGCTCACATGGGTTTAGACCTTGGAACCCGCCACGATAGAGCATAAAAGCGGGCTGATAATTTTACGATATGCGAATATCTGGTAGAATTGTGGGAGTGCATAACATGGAATAATTCATAGGCATCATATAATAAACAGGGGGATAAAAACGATGATGATTGATATAGATGAAGATAATAATTATAAACTTAGAGATGTTCTTGTAATTACTGACCACAATACACAAAGCGGTGGAAGGGCAGCTAATGATAGATATTGGACTGTTACAAAAGGGATTGTAGCAAGATATGAATATCAGTCAGATAAAGTAATAGAAGAAAAAGCTACGATAATCTGGAGGGAAGAAGGGAGCAGCAATAATTGGAAGATTGAATTAAAGCCAGAGACAATATATCGTCTTAAAGTTCGAAGTCTTAAAAAGAATGAATATGGTTATCCTGATATGTCTAAAGATGTTATGAGACTTTATGATGTGCTTGATTGTTATGATGAGAATGAAAGTCTTATGATTCTGTTTAATGAATATATAGGAGAGACTGTTATTGAAGATGAAGAACTTGGAACATTCAGTTATAAGAATGGCTCAGAATGTTATATTAGGAATCAGCTTGAATGGCTTGGATATGATATAGATGTGAAGCTTGAGAGCAGAGATGGAGATAAAGATGAAGGACTTATAGCACTTTCGCATTTTAAGGATATATACAATAACAGAGAAGAGTATGACATAATAGTTAGAGAATATGCAGCTAAGAATACAACAGATGTAGTTAATGAACTTAATTACAGGACTTATGCTGAATATACGGAATATGAAGAGATTAGTATACAGGAATTCTATAATAGAATTATTCTCAAGATGATAAGTATCAGAGCAGATGGAAGATATAGGTTTTATTTTGATGATGATGATATGTTCTGGGGACGGCTTATTATGGTTGAAGGGGATATGGAGAATGGTATAACAGGAACAGATGTTGTGGTTGCATAAAAAGAATATTAAAAAAATGAAAACAGATTAAAATTGACATAAATATTTTGTAATAGTAGAATGTTTATAAGATTTTAATCTGTTTTTTGGTGAGAGAATTAATAATGCAGACCAGATAAAAAATCACAAGGGATAAGGAGAAAAAATATGAATATTAATGAGGCATTTGCTATACTTGATATAGCAGTAACGAAAGATGAAAACGCAATAAGAGATGCATATCACAAACTTCTTGCAGTTAATAATCCGGAAGATAATCCAGAAGGATTCAAAAGACTTAGAGAGGCATACGAAGTTGCATGCGAATATGCCAGAACACCGGATGAAGAGAGTGGAGATAATCAAGGAGAATATGATCTGTCAACGCCTATGGGGAGATGGGCTAATGATATAATGCAGATATATAATAGTATATCAAGAAGATGCAATATTGAAGAGTGGAGACAGCTTTTAAAATCTGATATATGTTATGATCTTGATTATTGTGAAGAAGCAAAATGGGAACTTTTTAGAATACTTGCGAGATATTTTAGAGTTCCTAATGAAGTATATAAATTGTTAGATGATACTTATGGAATAGTAGAGAATGAACAGGAATTCAATGAACATCTTCCGGTAGAATTCGTTAATTATATGAAAGACTGTATTGAACAAAAAGGCTTTGATTTTCAATTTTTTGAAGGTCCGGATGATGCAGATTATGATACATTCAGAGAATATCTCTATCAGATGGAGAATGCAGTATATTCAGGAAGTATAGAGAATGTTGAAGATTATATAAAAGTGATTGAATCAACAGGTATATATCATCCACAGTATACAGAAGTGCTAGCAAGATATTATGCTCTTGCAGGTGACAATGAGAAAGCCATAGAATGTGCGAATAAAGTTATTAATGATGAACGACTTGCAAAAGGCGAAGATACAGAAGGATATATGATTATATCAGCAGAAGTTCTTATGATGGCTGGAGATAAAGAGAGGGCAAGAGATATTCTTGAAGAATATTCAAAAAAAGGAAGATATTATGTATGTGAGAGATGTCTTACTAAATATTATCTTGAAAAAGATATGCTTAATGAAGCGATTCTTCATATTGATAAAGCTGTGGATATTGCAAGTACAGAAGAGATACATGAGATAGCACAAGAGATAGATGCAAGATATATTGACAAATATGAAAAAGAAGCAGAGGAAGGCAGTCTTAATGAAGAGTACTTTTCTAATCTGATGTATGCATATCTTCATATGGAACAGCCAAAAAAAGCACTTGAACTTATTGCTGCTAACAAAGAATTCATGGATAATATAGATAAACACTATAAGATACTTATCTCACTTAACTTGTCTAATGAAGATTGTCCTAAAGCTATGGAATATGCTAAGAGTTATGCCAAAAAGTTAGAGAACGAACTTGAAAAAGGAATATATGAAGAAGATGAGACAGAAGAAGATAAGAAACGAAATCTTGTATATGCATACGGTTCAATGGCTAATATTCTTGTAGAACAAGGACAGAATGAATATGAACAATCTGACAAAGAGGCAGAGCATGAATGTTACTTACAGGCATACGACAAGTGTAAGATAGCAAGAAAATATGGCAAGGATAATATGCAGATGATGTCATTAGAAGCGGATATTCTCTATCTGCTTAATGAATTTGAGAAGTCATGTGATATATGTGATGAGATTCTTGAGATTAATGAGAATGTATTTGAAGCTGTTACGAAGAAACAGAGAGGTTGTTTTAGACTTGGAAGATCCCAGGAGGTTATTGATCTGTTCTACAGAGCAAAAGCTATGTATTCAAAGCGACCAATTATCTATGCGTATGCAGCAAGAGAATTCTTAAAATATAATCAGATTGAAGATGCACGTTCAATCTTAGAGCAGGCGTATGAAGAAGATATTAAGGAAGAATATGCAATAAGAGCAGTAGATCAGCTTGTTAAATATAGTGAGACACAGGATATAAAAGAAAAGATAAATATTATTAACAGCCTTCCTGATTATATAGAAGAAGGTGAGAAAGAACGCTATGATGAACTTGCGGCATATCTTTCATATTTTTATGTAATTGAAGTATATGAGCATAGAGCTGCATTCAAAGTAGAAGATGATGAACTTATAAAATATATTAATAAGGCATTAGACTTTGATGACAGGAGTCCGGCATATCTATCAATGGCAGGAACATTAAATAAGAGTTTTGGCAAGTATGATGAAGCCATGGAATATTATAAGAGAATTAAAGAGATATATGGAGATTCAAGAAATGTAGAACTTGATTTTGCAGATCTGTATATAGAACAGGATAAGAGTGATGAAGCAGTAGAAGCTATTAAGAAAGCAGAAGAACTTGGAGCAGAAGAACCATATACACATAGATTTATCGCATATAGATATGACAGACTTGCAGAGAATATTCATAATGCTAAGTGGTGCAGAGATTCAATCAGACATTATATGAAGCAGATTGAAGAGACACCTGATGATAGTAATTATTATTACTACAGGATTGCGATAAGCTATATGTATCTTGAAGAATATGATGTCGCTTATGATATGATAACTAAGGCAATAGATGCTTCTAACAGGAAACCAACAGATGATATGATGTATATTAAGGCAAAAATATTACTGTTAAAAGGAGAATACCAGAAGTCGGTTGAGATCTTTGGAATGGCAATGAACAGAAGAGCAACACCTTATGCAGATGAGAATGCTAATAGAACTTATGATATTATTAAGATGAAGACAATAGCATATCGAAAGATGGGAGCTTATGACAGAGCTATTAATACAGCGATTGATGCATTTAATGGATTCTATACTAATGAAGACCTTCAGGATTCAGTAGGAAGAATTCTGATTAATACATATATAGAGTGTGGAAGATTTGAGAGAGCAAGACAGTTCCTTGATGAACATCTAAAACGCATAATCTCAGATTATGATTATTCAGAATACAAGGTAAGAATACTTGAAGAAGAGACCTATAAGAAAATGGGAGATCTCAGAACATTATATAATGTATCAGTAGAAGAATATAGAAAGTACAAGAATGAATGGGCATCTTATGTTGCCGGTGTTACTTCTTTGATACTTAATGCATCTGACAGAGAAGGTGTTATGTATCTTGAAGAGACACTTGGTAAGACAACAGATTCAGCAAGAGATAAGATGGACTGGCTTATGGATACAATTCTTATATTAAAACATCTTGGACATGAAGATAAAGCTAATTATTATATAGATATATTTGAACAGATAATATTGGAATGTTATCCTGCAGAGAAAGACTATATACCAATATCTAAATATGTTGATGAATCATATGAGCATCTGTCACACTTAAGTATGGCAATAATGTATTGGTGTATAAAAGGACATGTGGATGTTGCTTCAAAATATATAGACATATTAATGAAAACAGGAGATGAACCATTAAGATGTATATGGAGAAATGATATAAGAAAACAGGCACTTGCTGTATATTATGAAGCTTCAGGAGATAGAGCAAAAGCACTTGAACTTCTAAGAGAACTCTCAGATAACTATGCAAGTTATTATGCAATTGTAAGAATGAGAAGGATGTATGGAGCAGTATTTAAATCATCAGACAGTAATAGTGCTTCTAAGAATGTTAACAGTAATGCTAATAATACGAGTGATAATGCAAAGGAGAATAATACTGGAAAATGGAGTCTTTTGGAACAGTTAAAGAAGCACTTAAAAAAATAGCAGGTCATGGAGTAATGACAGCATATTATTGCGTGGCTGCATCGGGAATTATATTAACAGCAATATGTACAGTTATGAGCTTAACCGGTGTAGTGTCAAAAAATAGAATGGCAATAGTAGTACATATAGCATATTGCATTATGGGAGTAATAATATATTACATAATTGCAAGATGCATTAATTACAAAAAGTGCGATAAGCTATATATGATGGCGACAACGTCAAAGTATATAGACATATTAAATAAAGAAAACTATGCAGCAGATGTTGAATATAGTCTTAAGAACGAAGTTATGCTTGTTAATAAGAGAATGATAGTAACGAGAACATATATCATTGGAAGACTCTACAATAGAGGAAATGATTTTGTAGCAATATCAGCATCGGATATAACTAACTTTAGTTATACAACACATACATACAGAGGCAGACACTCTAGCACCAGAAAGGGCAGTCTTGATATAACACTTAAAAATGGAAAGGAGTTAAGTCTTATTCTTGGTGTGCAGGGGGAGATTGAAAAAAATGTTGATGCACTTGAAGAAGTAGGAATATGGTGTTAACATAATAGTGTGATGTTGGTATAGTAATAGGAAATTAGTATAATAATATGCAATATAAAGCACTGATATTATCAGATGAAAGATAATGTCAGTGCTTCTTTGTGTCACAGCGTATTTTTATGTCAGAATATATTTTTTATGTCATACAATATCTAAAATTTTTTATTCGACATCATTACATGAAGGTGTATTATTAATATAGCACATAGCATTGTCAAGAGAAGTAGTTGCAATGGCTTCAAGCGCCTCTCTTGTGAAGAAACCCTGATGAGAAGTGATCATAACATTAGGGAAAGAGAGAAGTCTTGCTGTTGTAGAGTGATTAAGGATCTCATCAGAGCGATCCTCGAATACATTGTCGCCTTCTTCTTCATATACATCAAGACCGACACCGAAGAACTTATGGGCACGAATACCTTCTATAAGATCAGTGGTATTGACAAGAGCACCTCTTGAAGTATTGATGAGAATTGTACCTGTCTTCATAATAGCTATACTGTCTTTATTGACGAGATGGTATGTGTCATCTGTAAGTGGACAGTGAAGAGATATAAGATCAGATTTGCTGAATAGTTCAGGTAGCTCAACATAAGTTACAAAGTCAGCAAGCTCCGGATTATGATATACGTCATAAGCGAGAATATTCATGCCAAAGCCTCTGCATATTCTTGCCATTGCAACACCAATCTTACCTGTACCGACAATTCCGGCAGTTTTGCCATAGAAGTTAAAGCCCATAAGTCCTGACAGACTAAAATCATTTTCACGAACTTTAACATAAGCTTTGTGAATACGCCTGTTGACTGTAAGAGCAAGAGCCATTGCATGCTCAGCAACAGTTTCAGGTGAATAACCGGGAACACGCATTACTCTTATACCGGCTTTTTTGGCAGCATCAAGATCAACATTGTTAAAACCAGCACATCTTAGAAGAATAAGTTTTATACCACAATCTTTTAGAACTTTAACAACAGGTGCAGATACATCAGAACTTACAAAAGCACATACAGCATCATAACCATGTGATAAGGCAGCAGAATGCATATCAAGATCATCTTTTAAAAAAGTGATTTCTATATCAGGATAAGAAGGTAACTGGTCATTAAAAGACAATTCATCATAAGATTTAGCATCATAAAATAATATTTTCATAAAAAACTCCTTTCATTGATTTGTTTAAATAGGTAATTGCGAAAATATGCTTTGAAAGATTTCGCAATTATTTGATTTGCTTCAAGCAGTATATCGGCGAATTTGGATGATTTGGCATATTAATATTTTTATCAGAAATGAATAAAAATATGTATAAAATGGTGCTTTTGGCATTCTTGAAGATAGAGTATAAGTGTGATAGAATAGATAAGGCATTGTGCAAGAATAGGATTGTATATAGATGTATAGGTGCTTATAAAAATAGAACTTGTTATGGCTATTGGTGCAGATGCATCTGATAGAGCATTTGCATACGGACTCACAGTAGAGTGTCTTATATTTATAGTTGTCTTATATATTATTCTTGCAATACAGGTACACTCTAAGTGCAGTAAGAATAAGATAGCAACGAATATATCTACATATCTTAAGACATCGGATGCAGTGAGTAATGTATCTGATAATATAACAGATAATTCATTAAATAGTATATTAGAAGATGATATAGGTAAGAGGATATATGCAGAGCAGCTTTTTGCTAGTATAAGAGATGAACTGCTTATTGCTAATAGCGAGCTAATAGTGACAAAACAGTTTGTTATAGGAACACTTTATTCGGATACAGGTAGTAGTATAATTATTGCATTAAGAAGAGATATGATTAAGAATATTGTCTGTGAGATAAAGTATGTCGGACTTTTGCGTGGAAGAAAAAAGAACAGAGGATATATGACTATTATACTTACTAATGGTAATAGTATACAGCTTAATATTGGAGACACAGGAATGGCAGAATATAATATCAGCCTTTTGAAAAAATGTGGATTAATATATTAACAATAAATAGATAATGAGGAATGAGGTAGAAGTAATGATAATTGGAATTGATTTAGGAACAACTAATAGTCTTGTGGCATATTTTGATGGGGAGAGATCAAGAATTATACCTAACAGACTTGGTAAACCACTTACACCGTCAATAGTAAGTATAGATGAGAATAATAATATTATGGTCGGTGAGACAGCAGGAGAATACGGAATAATACATCCTGACAATGTAGCAAAAGTATTTAAGAGAACAATGGGTACAGAACAGAAGTACAAGCTTGCTAACAGAGAATATACAGCAGAAGATCTTTCATCATTTGTATTAAGAGCACTTAAAGAAGATGCAGAAGCATATCTTAAGGAAGAAGTTACAGAAGCTGTTATAAGTGTACCAGCATATTTTGATGATAAGAGAAGAAAAGCAACTAAGAGAGCAGGCGAGCTTGCAGGACTTAAAGTTGAACGAATTATAAGTGAACCAACAGCAGCAGCTATTGCTTATGGATTATATGAGAAAAAAGAGAGTACAAGATTCCTTGTATTTGACCTTGGTGGAGGTACATTTGACGTATCAATTCTTGAGTTATTTGACAATATACTTGAAGTAAGAGCAGTAGCCGGAGATAACTATCTTGGTGGTGAAGATTTTACAAGAGTGATTATAGAGAAGTTCTACGAAGATAATGAGCTTAAGGAAACAGAACTTAAGGAAAAACAGATTGTAAGAATAAGAGAAGCAGCAGAGTATGCCAAGAAACAGTTCGCAACAGAGAGTAGTGTTACAGTTAAAGCTGTGATAAATGATGAAGAAAAAGAGCTTGTTCTTACAGACAGTGAATATGAGAAATTGTGTGAACCATTACTTGATAAGATTCGTAAACCAGTTCAGAGAAGTCTTTCGGATGCACATATAAAGCTTGCTTATATCAATGAAGTTGTTCTTGTAGGAGGCGCAACAAGACTCCCAATAGTACAGAACTTTATAGTTAAGATGTTCCATAAGTTCCCTGACAGAACAGTTAATCCTGATGAAGCAGTAGCAATAGGTGCGGCAATTCAGGCAGCTATGAAAGAGAGAAAAGAAGCCGTTAAAGAAGTTATTCTTACAGATGTATGTTCATTTACACTTGGAACAGAAGTAAGTGTCGAGAGAGCACAGGGTAACTATGAGCCAGGACACTTCTTCCCTATAATAGATCGTAATACAGTAATTCCTGCGAGCAGAACAGAAAGATTGTATACATGTCATGATGAACAGGATAAGATAGAAGTAAAAGTACTTCAGGGAGAGAGCCGATTTGCATCCAATAATCTTTTACTTGGTTCACTTGTTGTAGATGTGCCTAAGAATAAAGCAGGTAAAGAAGCTATTGATATTACATATACTTATGATATTAACTCACTGCTTGAAGTGGAAGTTAAGATTATATCAACAGGTGAAGTTAAGAAACAGATTATAAAAGGCAAAGAGAATAATATGACACCTGAAGAGATTGCAAAGAGAATGGAAGAACTCTCATATCTTAAGATTCAGCCAAGAGATCAGGAAGAGAACAGACTTCTGTTACTTAAGGGTGAGAGAATGTACGAAGAATGTGCAGGCAAGTACAGAGGAACAATAGATATGTGGCTTAGAAATTTTGAAGACGTATTGTCACGTCAGGATAGAGATGAGATAGCACAGGCAAGACAGGAATTAAAAGATAATCTTGAAGAACTTGAAGAACATATGAAGTGGGATTAGTGGATTGCAAAGCAGTCTTTTCGTATTATATATATCTGGCAATAGTAATATATTGCCAGATTATTTAATATAGAATAGAATTTTGTAATTATATAATGATTAATATTAATATGGAGAGAAAGACGGATGATTGATAACCTTACAGATTTATATACTTATTATAATATACTCAATTATATACTTAATTATGGAATAGATGCGCAGTTTGATGAACAGATATATCCATTATTTGCAGAAAAAAACAGGGCAGCGGACGTTAAGAATGTATATAATATAATAAGAGAGCCATATAGGCTGGCTAATAATAAAAAAGTAAAGGTTAGTAAGAGCAGAAATTCTAAGAGAGAAATAGATGCAGTCATAGATTATGAGAATAATGACAGATGGACTAATTATATGTATACCTGGTATGGTGCAAGTAAGATGACATCAGATGGAGAAGATGTTAATAATGGAAGAATTGATACATATTCACTGTATGAGAGTGCACTTGATATGTTGCTTAACAGTGATTCAGAGTATAGATATAGTGAAGATGATATTATTCCCGGAATAGCAGAAGAAGTTATAGAAGATAATTCGAATATTAATAAAATATCTACTTTTGTTAAGGAATGTTTTAACAAAGGTATCTTTGAATATTGTGATGGAAGTATAAAGCTTTGTCACAATATTTTTGATGAATTCAATGAGAATAATCTAATAGATGAAGTATATAGTATAGCAGATATATTCAGCAACATAGCTTCATTAAGTCCGATAGGATATTTTTTAAAGAGAAATATAAAGATGTATCTTAATAATATTGAGAATAGTGATACATACTTAGAAGATACAAGCAAAAAGAGTATTAATAAACAGTCAGAAGATATTAATGAAAGTAATAATACTAAGAGAAATTCATATAACAAGTTGAACACAAATTACATATATATAAAAGGCAATTCAATGTATTATTCATTCTGTAATGAACTTATATATAGAGCATTATATGCAGCAGCAAAGAAAAGATATGTTGTAATTAGAGGTATGAATTATATTGTAGACAAGATATATCTAAAATCTGATGGAATGTTTGGTACAGGAGAATATCCATATCTAAAAGCATATAATCAGAAGACAGGATTGCCTGAAGATATAGCACTTGATGAAGAATATCTTGAAGTTGGAGATAAGATAAAAGAAGATATTCATATAAAGTTGGATATGAATACAAAAGATCTAATAAGTAATAATAATCAATATGATATAGAGGACAATATAATTACAGATACAGTTGCTTTTTATATTAATCAAAGAGAATGTGAACTAGATGAAGTTAATAACATAAGATGCAATAAATCACATTATCATACAAAAGATTATATACAGGAACGTATAGACAGATCAGCTTATAAGTGTATATTTTCACATAATGCGGAAACAGTAGAATGCTATGATGTATATAAAGGCAGAAATATGATATATGATAAAGCAATCTATAATGTAGAATACAAGGCTTCTCTTAAAAATGATTTTATAAAGTGGGTTAATTCATTTGGTAATTATGCAGAATATAAGGCAGATTCAGTATATATATTCGATGAATCAGAGAAGAAAATAAGTGTCAATAAGAGAGAGAATAGTAACTTCGATAAAAGTCTGTTTGAACCATGGAACTCTATATATTTTGATGAATATAAGAAGAGACATAATATGTTCATTCCGTCAGTGACAGAATTATTCTGGCTTCAGAACATACTTAACAGATATCGTAACGTATGTAAGATATTCGTTGAAGAGAATAGGCTTAATAAGATAGAGAGTATATTGTTAGAATATATATCAAGACATAGATGTGATTATGATGATAGATTTAAAGAAGAGGAGGTGTTCAATCCATTTACATGTGGCTCTTTAGAGGCATTAAAGACAGATACAGAGAATGATTGTGATATAGTGGTAAAGACAGATACAGAGAGTAATTGTGATATAGTGGCATTGCAGATTGATGAGAAGATAGAATTAAGTGAATCTGATATTGCTATTATGCATGAGATAACAGAGTGGATTAAGAATAAGAATATTATCGAATATGAATATAAGGATTATTATGGCAATTATATATCAGGAGTTATCTATCCGTACAGAATGGAGATAGATCTGTTAAATCAAAAGAATGGACTTATGGCATATGATCTTATTAATGAGAAGAACGTCTATATACTCATTAACAGAATAGGAACATTTGAGAATATTAGGAGATATGATAATATCTCTGAATATTATGATTCAAGAAAATATAATACAGATGAGAAATTTTTAAAAGAGATCTTTTATTTTAATAATATGTTCTGTAGAAGCGATGAGTGTGACAGAGTTATAGGACTCTTAAGTCTGTTTAAGACATGGGATTATGAGCGTGATACAGGGAGTAATGAGATTAATTTAAGTCATTCACTTGTAAAAAGAGATGCATCAAAGTTCAAGAATGATTATTACAATATTCTATCTAACGTAAGAAAAGCTACACTTGCTATACAAAATAGTGAAGAAGTTCCTGTAGCTATACTTTGTAAGACATATGAGCAGATAATGAACAGTGGAAGATATAATGATTGTGAGAATATTGATTTTTTTAGAATTGAGATAAAGCAAAAGTATGGATATTATTACAATTATGTAATAAAGAACATTCCGTATGAAGATGGTTACATATCAAGATATGACATACAGAAGAAAGATTATATTCAATTTGATATAACACCTGCAGAGATAAGATATATGACTACAACACTTAAGATGTATCAGTATATATATGAATATCTTATAGGTTATACAGATAGTAATAAGAAGATAAGCCAGAAGAAAAAAGAACGGTGTAATGAGATATTAGTAAGCAGATATTCTGATGTGCTAAGAGAAGAGATTATATATAGAAGCGAGACACTAAAACTTATGAAAGCCAGTATAAGGATAAAGAAGAGATTAAGTATAGCTCTTGCTAATAAGATAAGAAATGATTTAAGAGAATTTGCAGTTAGGATACTGCCTGATGAGACCGATCTAACATTTATAGTAGAGATAATGTATGAAAGTTATAAATACAGAAAAATCCATATGATAATTCTGTCATGGGGAGATAATGTAGAAGTTATAGAGCCAGAAGGACTAAAAAAAGTCATTGAGCAACGAAAAAAATAAAAAAATCCATTTTTTTACTACTTTTTGCACTTTAACAATTAGAAAAGATAAGAAAAATTAAATATAATAATGACATAGACGAAGCACATACAGCTGCTTAGATACAGATGAACTAAGACATTGGAAAATGTTATGAACTGTAAGACTTCGGAGAAGTTGAGAAAGGTTGGTACTATGAGTGAGATACTTGCAAGAATTGATATGCAGATAGAGATAAAGGAGAAAGCAGACTACAATATCTCGTCTGTACTTCAAGGCGTAATGATGGAGAAGATAGAAGCAGAATATGCCGGAAAACTTCATGATACGGCAGTTAATCCGTACAGCATGATATTTTTTAAGGAAGGTGATAAATATATATGGCGAATTAATACATTCAATAATGAAGCCAAAGAGAAGATAATAGATGTATTTATGAATCCTGAACTAAAAGATTTTACAATAAAACACAGAAACAATGAGACTGTAAAGATACTTGAAAAGACACTTAAGATGATAACGTATGATGACCTCGTTGAGAAATATTATCTTACAGATTCCAAAAGATATATCAATATTAATTTTAGAACACCAGCTTCATTCAAAAGCAATGGTAAATACATGATATATCCAACTACGAGGACAATATTTCAGAGTCTTATTAACAGATTTAGCGCATATTCAGACAAGATATCACTTGATGTTAACGACCTTTTAGAGAATTTTGAGAATTACAGTGAGATAACAGATTACAGAATGAGAAGTACAAGATTTCACCTTGAAGGAATAACAATCCCGTCATTCATAGGTGAAGTAACAATTAAGATAACAGGTCCACAGATGATGGTAAACCTTGCTAATATGTTAGCAGCATTTGGCGAATATGCCGGTATTGGCATTAAGACATCAATTGGAATGGGAGCTGTAGAGATTAATAAAGAGAGAAGAGGAGTTAAGAATGCGTGAGAGAGATACCAAAGTAATAATAGGCGCACTTACTCATGACATTGGTAAGCCACTTAACAGATTTGATGATGGCAGAAGTCACAGCAAGAGTGGTTACGAATTCATGAAAGATGAAGTGGGTATAACAGACAAAGAGATACTTAATCAGATACGATATCATCATGGCAAAGAACTTGCCGGAGCAAAGATAGACGATGATGACTTAGCTTATATTACATATTTTGCAGATAACATATCGGCGGCAATAGACAGAAGAGATATCGAAGACGGAGAAAAAGGATGGGATAAGACAACACCACTTGGAAGCGTATTTAACATTCTTAATGGCAACAGTGAGAAGAAAAAATACAAGCCGGTAATGTTAGACATTAATAGTGTTACATCTGCTTCGGATACAGAATATCCGTACAGTGAAGCGTTCTATGGACAGGTAAAAGATAATATAAGAGATTCATTAAAACAGCTTACGATAGATGACAGTTATGTCAATTCACTATTAGAGATTCTTGAAGCGAACCTGTCATTCGTTCCATCATCAACAAGCAAGGAACAGTTAGCAGATATATCATTATATGATCATGTAAAACTAACAGCAGCATTTGCTATATGTATATTAAGATACTTTGAAGCAAATGGAATAACTAATTATAAGAATGAATTGTTCAAAAAAGGTGTATCTGAGAAGTTCTATGATAAAAAAGTATTCCTTATGTATGGAATAGATATATCAGGAATACAAGACTTCATATATACAATAACATCAGCAGGAGCACTTAAGACACTTAGGGCTAAGTCATTCTATCTTGAGATGTTCATGGAGAACATTGTAGATGAATTATTTACAGAACTTGGTCTTTGCAGAACTAATCTTATGTACACCGGTGGCGGACATGCATATATGATATTACCTAATACAGAAGAGACAAAAGCTGTACTAAAAAGATTTGAAAAAGATACCAACAGATGGCTTATGGACAGATTTCAGACAGAGCTATACATAGCAACAGGAATATGTGAATGTAGTTCTAATGACTTCAACAATGAGCCGGCAGGAGCATATAAGAAGATATTCGATACCGTATCACTTATGATATCAGAGAAGAAGATGCGAAGATATGATGCGGATGATATAAGATGGCTGAACAAAGCGACAGTTCCTGATGGAAGTCGTGAATGTAAGATATGTCACAGAACAGACAGACTAGATAAAGACAATATATGTGATATATGTTCAGCACTTGTTAATGGTTCAGATGAGATAGTTAATGCTAAGTTTTTTACAATACTTAAGAAGAAACCAGAGGAGAGAACATCGCTTCCACTTATTAATAACAGCTATCTTGTATTCGATAGCAAAGAAGACCTTATAGAGACTATGAAGAATGAAGAAGGATATACAAGATCCTATGTTAAGAATGAACTGTATTCAGGTTACAACATATCAACTAAACTCTGGGTTGGTGATTACAAAAAAGAAGATACATTTACGTCACTTGTAGATAATGCAACGGGAATAAGAAGACTTGGAGTATTAAGAGCCGATGTTGATAATCTCGGAAGTACATTCGTTGAAGGACTTAAGAGTAAGCAGTATGGGGACAGATTTGTGACAATATCAAGAACATCAACACTCTCGAGAAAACTGTCACTTTTCTTTAAACAGTATGTTAACGTGATACTTAATGATGGAGAATTCTATCTGTATAAAAAAGAATGTGAAGACAACAGAAGAAATGCAATGATTGTATATTCAGGTGGAGATGATGTATTTGTAATAGGAAGCTGGGATGACATAATTGGATTTGCAGTGGATCTGCATAATAATCTTGAAAAATATGCACAGGGAACACTTACAATATCAGCAGGAATTGGTATATTCCCAGACAAGACACCGGTTAACCACATGGCAAGGGTAACAGGAGAACTTGAAGATGCAGCTAAGTCAAGACAAATTAATGGTCAGACAGTTAAGAATGGAATATGCCTATTTGATGCAAGCCAGGTATTTGGCTGGGATGAATTCATAGATGAAGTATGCGGCGAGAAACTTGAATTACTTGAACGATATCTTAATCTTAATCCTGAAAAAGGGAAGAACTTCATCTACAACATGCTTGAACTTATAAGAAATAGTGATGATAAGATTAATATAGCAAGATTTGCATACACACTTGCAAGGATTGAACCTGATGAAAAAGCGGAACAGAAAGTAAAAGATGTATATGCCGAATTCAGAACTAAGATATATGAGTGGTATAAGAATGATAACGGCAAAGACAGACAACAGTTAATAACAGCGATATACATATATGTATATCTGACAAGAAAGGATGAGCGATAGTTATGGAGATAATTAATAGTGAAAATTATGTTGATGTGGCAGAAAAAGTGATAAAGAGTATGAAAACTACTGATAAATGGGGCAATGAAAAAATAGCTCTTTCTACATCAAAGATAAGAAATATACTGTCAATGATATCAGGACTGTATAATGATGTTGTAATGTTAGGAACAGACAAACTTTCAGCAGAATATGTATCAAGAATTAAATACATAAAGATGAGATTTGCTTATGAAGCAGGACGTGAAAAGACAGTAAAAGAATTCATTGACAAAGCAAATATATTCAAGATTATGGACAGTATTAAAGACAGTACAGATAATCTTATCTTATTCTGTAACTATATGGAAGCACTTGTTGCATACCATAAATTCTATGGTGGTTCAGATAAATAGTAAGCGGTAATAAAACAGATAAAATATTAATTAGAACAATATCAGGAGGAAAAGTTATGTATACAAAGATAGAGATAACAGGAACATTGGAAGTAGTAACAGGAATGCATATTGGTGGTTCAGCACAGTTCGCAGCAATTGGAGCAATCGATTCACCAGTAATCACAGATTCATACACAAGACAGCCTATGATACCGGGAAGCAGTCTGAAAGGCAAGATGAGAACACTTCTTGCAAGACAGAAATCAGAGACATTAGTACTTCCTGAACATGATAAAGATGATGAAGTTATATTAAGACTGTTTGGAAGTGCCAAAAAAGGAAGCAATGACAGAGGAATGCAGGGAAGATTAATATTCAGCGATATGTTCTGGAGTAACAAAGAAGAACTTAACAGCATAAGAATTAACAATCCTACAGAAGTAAAATTCGAGAATACAATAAACAGAGCAACAGCAGTTGCCAATCCAAGACAGATAGAACGAGTAATAAGAGGAACTAAGTTCGAATTCAGATTAATCTATGATGCTACTGATATGGATCAGATAGAAGAAGACTTTGAGACAATCAGAGAAGGACTAAAACTTCTTGAATATGATTATCTTGGAGGACATGGTTCAAGAGGATATGGTAAAGTAAAATTCGAAGAACTTGAAGCAGAAGCAGTAGTTGGAGAAATTGACGAGACAATAATAGACAGATGCAATGATATATTAAAGGAAGTGTAGAGAATGAAATATACAATATATAAGATGAGATTTCTCTCAGGTGTACATTTTGGCAAAAGCAGACTTGATAATGGGGATATCACCTGCATGGCAGATACACTTTTCTCAGCTATGTGCATAGAAGCACTTAAGATGGGTGGCGAAGAGAAACTCGAAGAACTGGTTGAACTCTTTAGAACTGGAAACGCACTTATATCAGATACTTTTCCATATTCAGGTGAAACATACTATCTTCCAAAACCATGTGTAAGAGTAGAACGAAATGATACAGACAGAAATGCTAAAAAACAGTTTAAAAAGATGACATATATACCACTTGAGCAACTCGATACATACGTTAAAGGTAATACAGAACCTGAACGCATTAACGAAGACCTTAAGACACTTAGTACAAGAGAATTAAGAACCAGAGTATCCATAGAGGGGATGGATTCAGCACCTTATAATGTAGAAGTTGTAAAATATGGGGAAAACAACGGAATATACATAATTCTTGGATATGAAGAAGACAGCATAAAAGACAAGATAGAAGATATTCTTATATCTCTGTCATATACAGGAATTGGTGGAAAGACATCATCAGGACTCGGTAAATTCGAACTTGTGAACAGAAAAGTTCCAGAAAATCTCACCAGAATGTTAGAAGCGAATGCAGATGTCTATATGACATTATCTGTATCACTTCCAACAGATGATGAACTTGAAGGTGTAATAACAGATGGTCGCTATGTAATAATTAAGAGAAGTGGATTCGTTAATTCGGCAACATATTCGGATAATTACAGCAGGAAGAAAGATATCTATATGATGAAAGCAGGTTCGTGCTTCAGAAAGAGATATTCAGGTGACATATATGATGTATCTGCAGGTGGAAGACATGCAGTATACAGATATGGCAAACCACTGATGATGGGAGTGAAATAGAATGCTTGAGAGATATAATATAAGACTTAAGGTTGCAGGACCTGTATGTATAGGTTCAGGTAAACAGATTAATAAGAAAGATTATATATATAACAAAGCTAAAGATACAGTAGATGTAATAGATATTGATGCGATGTTCATGGATGTAATCACAATGGGCAAAGAAAAAGACTTTGAAAGATTTCTTCTTAATAGAAATGAGACACTTGAATACTGGTTTAAGAGTAATAATATAACAAGGCAGCAGTACTCAAAGTGGATTAAATATTCACTAGCAGCAGGAGATGCAGTAGTGGAAGACAAGTCACTTAAGGAAGTTCAGACATTCGTAAGAGACGCTTATGGACAACCATACATTCCCGGAAGTTCATTAAAAGGTGCATTAAGAACAGTAATACTTGGTTCAACAGCCAAAGTGAGAATAGCCAGTGAACAAAGCGGCAAAAGACCTGGAGATACATATACAACAATACAGAGGAATCTCACTAGAACGAGAATAGAAAAGTCAAAAGATTATAGGCTGATTGAGACAGAGATGAAAAAACTTGAAACATGTGTATTCAATGCTCTAAACAGAGATCCGGAAATAAAGAAGGACAATGCTGTTAATGACTTTATGAGTGGAATAATCATAAGCGACAGCAAACCATTTGGCAATGACCGACTTGTATTATGCCAGCAGATAGATAAGCTTACAACAGGAGCGAAGAACTCGATTATGTTAAGAGAATGTATACAGCCTGGAACGGTAATAGAATTTGAACTTACGGTTGATACAGTAGTATCTAAGATAAAAGTAGCTAATATATCAAGCTGTATCAAGAATTTTATCAAAAGCTATTATGATACATTTGCATATAAGTTTGATAAGACTAACAATTATCCTGATAATACAATATTCCTCGGAGCTGGAACAGGATATCCTACGAAGACGGTTATGTATCAGGTGCTTGGCAAAGATGCGGTAAAACAGGTAGCAGATATATTACATGCAAAAGCACCTAAGCATGGACATAAAAAAGATGCTGAAAAAGGAGTATCTCCACATACCAAAAAAGTGACATCCTACAGAGGAATGGAATATAATATGGGTCAGTGTGAGATTGAATTTGAGAAGATTGGATAGATAACTAATAACATGTTTTGTGGTAGAAAGAGGGATGCATATGAGTTATTTGTACGTTAATGAAAGCGGAGCATTAATTTATATAGAGCAAGGATATTTTATAGTAAAACATCTTGATAACAGCATTACGAAGATTCCACAGGAGACGTTAGACTCAATTATACTTGCAGGTAATGTAAGTATGACAACACCATGTGTAAGAGAATGTCTTATAAAAGGAATACCAGTCAGTTATTACAGCCAAAACGGAGCATATTTTGGAAGACTTGATACTACAAAACATGTAAAAATTGACAGACAGAGACAACAGTTTCATGCAACAGAAGATAAGAGATTCTGCCTTGAGATGACAAAAAAAGTTATAGAAGCCAAGATTAATAATCAGCTTGTTGTTATAAAAAGATATACAAGAGGACTTGATGAGACAGAAAAAGAAGTAAAACAAATAAAAATAGCAAGAGAGAAGATTGAAAGTTGTTCAGATATTGAGACTATAATGGGCTATGAAGGAATTGCAGCAAAAAGTTACTTCAAAGCTATATCAACAGTAATTCATGACGAATTTCGATTTGATGGAAGGAGTAAACAGCCTCCAAAAGATCCATTTAATGCTATGATTAGTTATGGATATACAATATTATTCCATGAGATATATGGTGAGATTGAGAACAGAGGATTGTGTCCTTATGCAGGATTCATGCATAAAGATAAAGAGAATCATGCAGCACTTGCAAGTGATCTTATAGAAGAGTGGAGAGCACCAATTGTAGATTCAGTAGTACTTAGCCTGATACAGGGCAATGAGATAAGTTATGATAACTTCAATATGGACTTTGAGAATGGCGGAGTATATATGGATTCTACAGCACGTAAAAAATTCATCAATAAGTTAGAGAGCAAGATGCGAAGTGAGATGTCATATCTAAGACAGGTATCATATAGAATGAGCTTTAGAAAAGCTGTATGGTATCAGGTAGGAGAACTTGTAAAAGCGATAGAAGGTAATGATACATCATTGTACAACCCGGTGATTATAAGATAATACTTATAAGGAAGAAATATAAAAATGTAGATGTTAAAAATAATAACAGGCTGTAATAAAAATAATATTAACCCTAGCGCAAAAAAGTCTGTTATACAGGATTATATTAAGAGGTGATTATTATGATGGAAGATGAAGAATTCATTGAATGTGTAGCTGATGCAGAAGTAAGAGAAAGAGATACCAGATATCTTATACTTGTGATATATGACATAGTAGACAATAAGAGAAGGACTCAGTTCGCCAAATATGTCTCAAGCTTTGGATTCAGAGTGCAAAAATCCTGTTTTGAAGCAGTAATAGATAAGCACAGATATAGAAGACTTGTAGAAGGTATAACACCATTTATAAAAGTGGAAGATAGCATAAGAGTCTATAAGATACGAAGCAGAGATGATGTTATGAACTTTGGAGAATCCATATCATATACGGAAGAAGATGTTATTGTGATATAATAAAATATATTATATAGCAAATTCTGGAAAATGGAATTGAAGTATTAGACAGAATGTGATAGAATATTAGATATAATTGTTACATAAATGTTAAATTAATCGAAATTGCCACGATGCCCGTATATATTGGCGTTGAGGCACATATCTGATAACTTCATATATATAATCCAGTTAAAAAACTGTTTTGGGACGCAAACCATGTTTTAAATATAGATAACATGTGGCGTCCCAAGGACAGGATTAAATAAAATAAGTCCCCGATAGGGGACGGAAACTCAGCTTGTTTTTTGCTAAGTTCGAATTTTAATTAAATAAAATAAGTCCCCGATAGGGGACGGAAACTCATAAACTGAACTTTTACTGCTGATGTGTTAATAATTTAATAAAATAAGTCCCCGATAGGGGACGGAAACAGTGTAAAACCTATTTAATTATCAAGGTTCAATTTTTATTTAATAAAATAAGTCCCCGATAGGGGACGGAAACGTGAAGAATGGAAGAGTCGTGTGGTCAAAATTATATATTTAATAAAATAAGTCCCCGATAGGGGACGGAAACTATGTTTTAATGTCTTCATCTGACTTAATTTGTTTTCTTATTTAATAAAATAAGTCCCCGATAGGGGACGGAAACTCAAAGGGCTTTTTTCGTCAATCCGGTTGCTACGATATTTAATAAAATAAGTCCCCGATAGGGGACGGAAACTTTTCAACTTGAAAACCTTTTAAAAAGTCGTCAAGTTCTATTTAATAAAATAAGTCCCCGATAGGGGACGGAAACTGTCATATATATAGAAATTAAAACATCTCTTTTCTCTATTTAATAAAATAAGTCCCCGATAGGGGACGGAAACCGTTTATAAGTTGCTGTCCGTTCAACTTGTATATTTAATAAAATAAGTCCCCGATAGGGGACGGAAACTTTCACCGATTGCATTCGAAACATTGCAATCATAACCAATTTAATAAAATAAGTCCCCGATAGGGGACGGAAACATCTTTTTTATTATGTATAAATGAAAATGCAACTAAATTTAATAAAATAAGTCCCCGATAGGGGACGGAAACAATACTATTTAATTTAGCAACCGCCCCGCAATCGAGATTTAATAAAATAAGTCCCCGATAGGGGACGGAAACGTGATATCCCGCCTTCATTGAAGTGCGGGGGTTTTTAGATTTAATAAAATAAGTCCCCGATAGGGGACGGAAACGATATTATAGAGCGTGACGATAACGGTAATATATTTAATAAAATAAGTCCCCGATAGGGGACGGAAACCCGGTTCGGTGTCCGGTTACAAATGTTACAACACATTTAATAAAATAAGTCCCCGATAGGGGACGGAAACGCTCTTCACGATTGCATATTAATTTTGCTGTTTCTATTTAATAAAATAAGTCCCCGATAGGGGACGGAAACCTTTTCCCCGTTCTTTAAATCAGCATACTTATAACATAATTTAATAAAATAAGTCCCCGATAGGGGACGGAAACATTACAATCTTTAATTTATAAATTATGTACTTTTCAATTTAATAAAATAAGTCCCCGATAGGGGACGGAAACCCATCGAGCTTCTTTCCTATAATTCCAACTACCATTTATTTAATAAAATAAGTCCCCGATAGGGGACGGAAACAAAAATACTTGAATAACTTTAAAAATTTTATAATCTTATTTAATAAAATAAGTCCCCGATAGGGGACGGAAACTTTTTACGGCTTTATCATCTGCCTTTTTTATTTTTATTAAATAAAATAAGTCCCCGATAGGGGACGGAAACAATTTCTTCAATCGTATTACTTTTTCTTTATTAAATAAAATAAGTCCCCGACAGGGGACGGAAACATTTTTATTATTCCTTTAAACTGATTGTTTGTCATTAAATAAAATAAGTCCCCGATAGGGGACGGAAACATACATTTATTGTTATCAAAAAATGTGTAGTAATTATTAAATAAAATAAGTCCTCGATAGGGGACGGAAACCAATGCCGGCTGTGCCAACCGTTTTTTTTAAAATTAAATAGAAATAACTCCCCATCAGGGGACGAGAACGACTTTTGTTCTGCGTCATCCGATTTCCAAACGAATATTAAATAGAATAATCCCAAAATAGAAAACAATTTATCTTGTCTAACTGGTAAACAGTGTTAGAATGAATATATAAGGATACGAGGTGATGTGTATGCAGAATGTGTTATGGTATTCAAGACATATAATGACGATTGAGCAGAGACGTGCTGTAGAGCAGGAGCTTAACACAGATATTAATATAGTACATCTAAGTTGTAGAGATATGAATGCAGAGCAGATTGTTGAATTTGCAAGAGATAATAATATATTCCTTCTTTTGGTTGTATTGCCTGACAGTATACTTAGTAGACTTCTAACTGTGAAAGATGATAATATGCAGGTATGGTGTTGCGAATCGGAGATTGATAATGGAATATTTATCTTTAGAAACTGGTATGAAGTAGAGACTTTTTCGTATAGAACTGAGTCGCTTTGCAACAGTGGTGAAGACAGAACTTATGATACAGTTAGTAGATATAATCAGAGAAAGTTAAGGCTGTTATGGATATCTGATAGACTACTTACTTATGAGCAGTTACTTTTACTTAGAAAAGTATATGGCGATAATCTGGATATAACCAGACTTTCAAGTGGTTGTACAGTAGATATATCTAATGAATATAATATGAATTATGATATCATTGCTACTAATCTTCCGTTGAGAATATTTTTGAACAGATTTAAGATAGATCTTAGTGCGAGAATTCTTCTTATAGCAGAGTATGAGAGAAGTACAGGTGATGCAGTTATAGATGAGAATACAGAATATAGAATTAAGTATACCGGCTGGCAGAGAGTTCTTAAATATTCGATGAATTATAGGCGAATTGGCTGAATTGGAACAGAGCTTTTAATACAGTACTTTTGTCCACCTTGACCAGATATTTTCTCTATTTTACAATTATCTAAGATAGAAAGGTTAATAAGAGGAATAAGGACAATGAGACGAAGATATATATATACACTTGCACTTCTTACAATGTTGTCAGGTTGTAACAGAGCAGGTGATGATTATGATGAGATTGTTAATCAGGGTGGATTTCTGATTGAATTCGCATCTAATAGTAATAATGAAGATAACGAAGACAATGACTATGAAGAAGACTCTACGAGTGAAGACACCGAGAATAATGATATGAGCGATGAACTTGATGATGAAGACAATGAAGAGAATGAATCTGATAGCGAAGATAGTGATGAAGATGAGTTAGAAGATTCAGATGAAGATAGCGAAGATACAGAAGATACAGGGAATATAGACTATGCAAGTGGTGACTATGAAGAAGATGAACTTATGACAGAAGTTGGTGATACAGTTTATGATATATATCATAATGAGAACTTTGGCTATGCTTTAATATATCCTGATACATTTACACAGAGTGATGAATCAGGCAGTGGAGATGGAGTTACTATGAGTGATGATAATGGTTCAACACTTAGAATATGGGGAGCATATAATGCAGCCGGTTCAACAGGAAGTGAAGCCCTTGACCAGTATATTGCATCATCATCGAATGTAGCATATAGTTCAGCACAGGATAATTATTGGTGTTATACCTGTAGAACAGATGAAGGTAAGATTGAATATAGAGCAGGATATATTGATTCTGATTATGAAGCCGGATTTGAACTTATATATGATGAAGGATTGCAAGAGAATTATGGAGAAGCTGTTAATGCGATGATGGAACATCTTCTTAACGGTAACGTATTCTAGTATTTTACTAAAAGTTTATACTTTTTTAGAAAATAATTATAAGACACAGGAATAAAAAGAGAGTATAATTTGTATCATTGATACAATTATACTCTTATGTCGATTATATAGATACGGGAGATAAGAGAATAAAAATTCAAAAATTATATCTAAAGAAAGGGTTGATTACATGAGAGAGATTAAAAAACCTAAGAAGCCCCTTTTGTTCTATTACACAATAGCGATTGTGGTATTGCTTCTACTCAATATTTTTCTTGTTCCAAGATGGAATTCACCAAAAGTTGAGAATGTAGATTATGGAACATTTCTTAACATGTTAGAGGATAAGAGCGTCTCAGAAGTTCAAAAGAAAGGTGAATATATATATTTCACAAAGACAGATGAAAAAGATAAGATATATCAGACACCGGCATTTGATGATGATAAGCTTGTAGACAGACTTGAAGAAAGTGGATGTAAGTTTACAAAAGTGATACAGGAAGAGACATCACCATTTATAACATTCCTGTTAACATGGGTAATTCCAATTCTTATATTTATAGCTCTTGGACAGTTATTAAGTAAACAGCTTATGAAGAAGATGGGCGGTGGAATGGGCGGACCTTCGATGTCTTTTGGTAAGAGCAATGCGAAAGTCTATGTTCAGTCAACAACAGGAATTAAGTTCAAAGATGTAGCCGGTGAAGATGAAGCTAAGGAAGTACTTACAGAGATAGTTGATTTTCTTCATAATCCTAAGAAATATCAGGAGATTGGTGCTGTAATGCCAAAAGGTGCACTTCTTGTAGGTCCTCCGGGAACAGGTAAGACATTACTTGCCAAGGCAGTAGCAGGTGAAGCTAATGTACCATTTTTCTCAATATCAGGTTCTGAATTCGTTGAGATGTTCGTAGGTATGGGTGCAGCCAAAGTCAGAGATCTATTCAAGCAGGCAGCCGAGAAAGCTCCATGTATTGTATTCATAGATGAGATTGATACAATAGGTAAGAAGAGAGATGGAAGTGGTATGAATGGTAATGATGAGCGAGAGCAGACACTTAATCAGCTTCTTACAGAGATGGATGGTTTTGATGGTTCTAAAGGTGTTATTATTCTTGCCGCTACTAACAGACCGGATTCTCTTGATCCAGCACTTCTTAGACCAGGCCGATTTGACAGACGTGTGCCTGTTGAACTTCCGGATCTAAAAGGAAGAGAAGATATATTAAAAGTTCATGCCAAGAAGATAAAGTTAAGTGACAATATAGATTTTAATGCCATTGCAAGAGCAGCATCAGGTGCATCAGGTGCAGAACTTGCCAATATGATTAATGAAGGTGCATTAAGAGCTGTAAGAGATGGAAGAAAGTTCGTTACACAGGCGGATCTTGAAGAGAGTATAGAAGTGGTTATTGCAGGATATCAGAAGAAGAATAAAGTTCTTTCTGATAAAGAGAAACTTATTGTGTCATATCATGAAGTTGGTCATGCACTTGTCGCAGCACTTCAGACACATTCAGCACCAGTAACTAAGATTACTATTATTCCAAGAACTTCAGGTGCATTAGGTTATACAATGCAGGTAGACGAAGGCGAGAGAAATCTTATGAGTAAGGAAGAGATAGAGAATAAGATTGCTACATTCACAGGCGGAAGATGTGCTGAGGACATAATATTCCATTCAATTACAACAGGTGCTTCTAATGATATTGAACAGGCAACTAAGCTTGCAAGAGCTATGATAACAAGATATGGTATGAGCGATGAGTTTGGTATGGTTGCACTTGAGACAGTAGCTAACCAGTATCTTGGTGGAGATACCTCTCTTGCATGTGCACCTGATACAGCCAAAGACATAGATGGACAGGTTGTTGCACTTGTTAAGAAACAGTATGACAAGGCATATAATCTTCTGAATGAGAATATAGGTAAACTCCATGAATTAGCTAAGTACTTGTATGAGAAAGAGACTATTACCGGAGATGAATTCATGAATATACTTAATTCTAAGGTAAGCCTTGATAAGATTGAGGATACACAGGAATAATTAAGAAGCCACTACTTTTGCTAACATTATAAAGTATTCCTTTTGATAAGATAGAAGATATGTAAGAGTAATTAAGGCTGATTTAATGTATAAGATAACAGTATAAAGATGTTCATTTCGATTAGAATAAGAGCATTTTTACAGAAAAATAGAATACAAGAGATGATAAAATACCTTCGCAGATGTTATTAAGATGTCTGGCGAAGGTATTTTTTGCATAATAAAATCATAAATATTACTGTAAAAGCTGAAATTAGTGCCGATATAGAAATCAGGTAATCTTGTGAAAATGTTATAAACAACTCTGAAATTTATATGGAAATTTAGTTAAAATCTTGGTAATATTATTAATATAAAATGATATGATATTTATATAATCAGAGTACATGAACATATTGATGCAGATGTGTTTATATGTGTGGATAAAAATACGAGAAGGGGTATTGGATATGACAAGAGATGAGAGAAGATATTATGGTTCAATGATTTCGTTGGTATGTATACTGATAATAGCAATTATATTCTTAGGGATTAATGTATATGATAAGAATAAGAATCCTGATGAAGCGATTGCAGCAGATATAATGTCTGATATGGATGATGCAGAGAAGGTATCAGAAGAAGTAGCAGGAGATCTTATCACTGCAGAGATTCCAAGTGAGCTTAGTGAACTGCTAGAGCGTAATCCTGAAGTTAAAGAGTTCGTTGAATCATATCCTGACAGGGAGAGATATATGGGAGATATTGATATATCACAAGACTATAAGGAAGGTGAGATTCCTCTATTCATACAATGGGATAAGAGATGGGGTTATCAGACTTATGGTGACGGGATAATGGCACTTGAGGGCTGTGGACCGACATGTCTGTCTATGGTAGTTGTAGGACTTACAGGTGATACTAAGTATAATCCAAAATATATCGCTGATTTTAGCTATGAGAATGGCTTTTATGCAGATGGATCTTCTAAATGGGAACTTATGACATATGGAGCACAGAAGTTAGGTCTTGAAGTTAAGGAACTTCCACTGTGGAAGAACTCAATAGATCAGGAACTTAGAGATGGTAATCCTATTATATGTATAATGGGCCCGGGAGATTTTACAGATGATGGACACTTTATAGTAATAACAGATGTTGATGATGAAGATATGTATACACTTAATGATCCTAATAGCAGGATAAAAAGTGAGAAGAAGTGGAGTTATGACGAACTTAAGGAGCAGATTAAGAATATATGGGCGTATTCAGTGAAAAAATAATAAAAGCCGTAATTACCTGATTTATTATGCCGAGGAGGTGATATTGTGCTTGCATTTGTATTGTGGTGTATAAGATATATAAGCAGAGATGAGCAGACTCTTACATTCTAGATACAGTGAAAGTCGCAGTAATTATTGTAATTAGGTATTAAATGATAGATAGCATCATAAGAAAACAGGACTATGTGTTTCTTGTGATGCTATTTTGTTAGTGTATTAAAAAATGAAGATTATCCTGGTTTATTTTATCTTTAAACAGATTAAGATATTCAAGTTCTCTTTTCTCGGTATTATTAGTACATGCAAGGAGCATCTCATATCCGACAGCAACAAAATTCAAATAAAAAGATCCATAATATAACTATACCTACGGATATAGATGCTATAAAATTGTGAATGAAATAAAAAATTAATTTTCAGAAAATTTTTTATTAAAAAAGAATTATTCACAATAAAATCACAAAAATTGCCATCATATATGTTATAATTCTACAAGTAAGGGCTTAGAATTAATTACAGAAAAGAGGTAATAACATGAAGAAGAGCATAATTAACCAGATAGAAAACAGTCTTGAAGAAGATGATGATGAAGAAGAGAGAAAAGAAAGTGACGATTACATAGAGATAATTCTTGATGAAACTAAGGAAGAGATATATCTTCCTTCGACAGTAGATTTTCAGGATGTGTCAGCAAAATATCAGCAGATAATGTTCTTCTACGAATCAGGAATTAATCAGGTTATAGCTAAGTTACAGATACTTGTCAATGAGTTTAAGTTCTGTAATGACCGTAATCCGATAGATAATATATCAAGCAGAGTAAAATCGCTTGAGAGTATTACTAATAAGATGAAGAGAAAAGGGCTCCCACTTACTATGAACTATATGGTAAAAGAATTACATGATATAGCTGGCGTAAGAGTTGTATGCCCATTTATATCAGATGTGTATTATGTTGCGAATATACTTGTCAATCAGCATGATGTTGAAGTATTAGAGATAAAAGACTATATTAAGAACCCAAAACCTAATGGATATAGAAGTCTTCATCTCATAATTATGGTTGATGTATATTTCTCGGATCATAAGAGTCAGGTTCCGGTAGAGATTCAGTTAAGAACTATTGCGATGAATTTCTGGGCAAGCACTGAGCATCAGTTAAGATACAAGAAAGACAGAAAGTTCACTCCAGCTATGCAGGAAGAACTTTTAGATTGTTCAAGACTTATGGCAGAGGCAGATGCCAAGATGCAGAAACTGGCAGAACAGTTTTCGGTGACTGATGAATAAGTATAAATATAATACAATTTTTCAGATTTTTTAAAAAACCGAGAAATATGATACAATTATTTTTTGCATATTTATAAAAAAAACACTAGACGTGAGCTTGTTTTTTTGGTATCTTGATATTGTATGGAAAGCTTACGACAGAGTATTTACTTTTTAAAGTGTAAAAGTTATAGTATGCTTTTAAGATACAGTATATATAATATGGATAGTATTATGTGAGATAAAACCTTATAGACATGATTATTCACAAGTGAAATCAATATTACAAAATAATGTTGGTTAGAGCATTATAAAGTTTTATGGATATGAATATCTATAGTGAATAAGCGGATTGATACACTGTAAAATAGATACCCTTCTATATATAGTTAAGTATGTAATAGTTAAATATATAACGATTAATTGTACAAAGATATATAATAGGATACAGAGTGCTTCTGATATGAACAGAGTATTCATTTTACAGTGTACCAGACGCTGTGATAAATATTAAAGAAGAGAGGTCAATAGAATATGAGCAAAATTCATTTAAGTAAGTATGGCATTACTGGAACAACAGAAATTGTATACAACCCTTCTTATGAACTTTTATTTGAAGAGGAAACAAAGGCTGGACTTGAAGGTTACGAAGTTGGTAAAGTTAGTGAACTTGGTGCAGTTAACGTTATGACTGGTGTATATACAGGACGTTCACCTAAGGACAAATATATTGTAGTTGATGAGAATTCAAAAGATACAGTATGGTGGACATCAGATGAATATAAAAATGATAACCATCCAATGACAGAAGATACATGGTCAGCTGTTAAAGAAATTGCTAAAAAAGAACTTTCAAACAAGAGACTTTTTGTAGTAGATGCATTCTGCGGTGCTAACAAAGATACTCGTATGGCAGTTCGTTGAAGTAGCTTGGCAGGCACATTTCGTAAAGAATATGTTTATCCAGCCAACAGAAGAAGAATTAAAAGAATTCGAACCAAACTTCGTTGTATATAATGCTTCAAAAGCTAAAGTTGAAAACTATAAAGAATTAGGTCTTAATTCAGAGACATGTGTTGCATTCAACATCACAAGCCATGAACAGGTAATTATTAATACATGGTACGGCGGAGAGATGAAGAAAGGTATGTTCTCAATGATGAACTACTATCTTCCATTACAGGGAATAGCTTCAATGCACTGTTCAGCTAACACAGATAAGAATGGTGAAAACACAGCTATATTCTTTGGTCTTTCAGGAACAGGTAAGACAACACTTTCAACAGATCCAAAACGTCTTCTTATCGGTGATGACGAACATGGCTGGGATGACAATGGTGTATTCAACTTTGAAGGTGGATGTTATGCTAAAGTTATCAACCTTGATAAAGAATCAGAACCAGATATCTACAATGCAATCAAACGTAATGCATTATTAGAGAATGTTACACTTGATGAGAGTGGTAAGATTGATTTCGCTGATAAGAGTGTAACAGAGAATACTCGTGTATCATATCCAATCAACCATATTGAGAATATTGTACGTCCAATATCATCAGCTCCAGCTGCTAAGAACGTAATCTTCTTATCAGCAGATGCATTTGGTGTACTTCCACCTGTATCTATTCTTACACCAGAACAGACACAGTACTACTTCCTTTCAGGATTCACAGCTAAACTTGCTGGTACAGAACGTGGTATTACAGAACCAACACCTACATTCTCAGCATGCTTTGGACAGGCATTCCTTGAATTACATCCAACAAAATACGCTGAAGAACTTGTTAAGAAGATGGAAAAGAGCGGTGCTAAAGCATATCTTGTTAATACAGGATGGAACGGAACAGGAAAGAGAATCTCAATCAAAGATACTCGTGGTATCATTGATGCAATCCTTAATGGAGATATCAAGAATGCTCCAACTAAGAAGATTCCATACTTCAACTTTGAAGTACCAACAGAACTTCCAGGTGTAGATCCAGCAATCCTTGATCCTCGTGATACATATGCAGATGCTTCAGAATGGGAAGTAAAAGCAAAAGACTTAGCTGACAGATTTGTTAAGAACTTCGCTAAATACGAAGGTAATGAAGCTGGTAAAGCATTAGTTTCAGCAGGTCCACAGAAATAAGCAATTATTAGCTGTTATAAAAAATTGTAATATATAGTATTATATAAAAAAACCGTCGACATTGCGTATGCCGGCGGTTTTTTGTAAAAAGGGGGAATTTTATTGGAGATAATCCTATTACTATGTGCAGTCGTAATAGCACTTTGCATATTTACAAACAGATTTACAACAAAGATTGGGATACCGGCAGTATTGGTATTCATGGCAATAGGAATGATATTTGGTAGTGAAGGTATATTGAAGATACCTTTTGATAATTTTAATCAGACAGAGATGATATGCTCTGCGGCACTTATATTTATAATGTTCTACGGTGGATTTGGTACGAATTTTAAAACGGCAAAACCGGTTCTTGCACCGGCTGTATGTCTTGCAACACTTGGTGTGCTTCTAACTGCAGTATTAACTGGTGTGTTCTGTATAGTTGTTCTTAAGATGAAAGTAATGGAAGGACTTTTACTTGGCTCTGTTGTAGCGTCTACAGATGCGGCATCTGTATTCTCAATTCTAAGATCGAAACAATTAAATTTGAAAAATAAAACAGCTTCATTGCTTGAACTTGAAAGTGGTAGTAATGATCCGGCGGCATATATGCTGACTATGATTATACTTGGAATAATGTCGGATAATGTTAATAATATTGCTATTATGCTATTTAAACAGGTAATGTTTGGAATAATATTCGGACTTGGCAGTGGTTATATAGTTTATAAATCACTTAAAAATATAGATTTTGAAATAGAAGGCAGTGATACAATTCTAATGATAGCGATGGTACTGTTCTCTTATGCAGCACCGTCATTACTTGGCGGCAATGGTTATCTTAGCGTATATTTGTTTGGGCTGTATATAGGTAATAAGAATTTTGATAATAAGATTACAATGGTTCATTTCTTTGATGAGATTAATCAGCTTGCACAGATACTTATATTCTTTTTATTAGGTCTTCTTGTATATCCGTCAAGACTTATACCAATGGCAGGAACAGCTTTATTAGTATTTGTCGGACTTACTTTTATAGCAAGGCCATTAGCAGTTTTTCTGATAATGACACCGTTTAAGGCAGAGTTTAGGCAGCAAGTGCTTATTGCATTTTCAGGACTTAGAGGTGCGGCTTCTATAGTATTTGCAATAATGGTAACAGTTAGTCCTGTATATTCGAAGATAGATGTATTTAATATAGTATTCTGTGTAGCACTTATATCAGTAGCATTTCAGGGACTTCTGCTTCCAAAAGTTGCACATATTCTTGATATGGTTGATGAAGAACAGGATGTAATGAAGACATTTAATGATTATAATGCAGATGATGATATAAGACTTATACAGATGAATATGGAACCTGGACATAAATATATAGGAAAGAGAATTAATGAATTAAGAATTAAAAATATGCTTATAATTCTCATTGAGCGTGGTAATGATACACTTATGCCAAGAAGTGATGTTGTAATAGAAGAAGGAGATATTCTGGTACTTAGTGCAAAATCATACAAAGGTAATATAAAAACTGTATTGAATGAGGAGAGAATTGGATTAGATGATATAAGAGTGGGTAAGAAGATACAGGAACTTGCTAATGAAGACGATAACAGATTCATTGTTATTATAAAGAGAATGGATGGCTCTAACATAATTCCAAAAGGAAATACTACTATAAAAGGTGGAGATATTCTTATATATAGCAAGATAAATTAGAAAATAAATTAGAAAAAATAGTAAACAACAATAAGGCGAAAGTTGTATTAGCAACTCTCGCCTTATTGTATTACACAAATTCGGTATTTGCGAAACACCTAAAATAACTAAAATAAAAGAAAGGAGATATTCCAGATAGAGGTCATAAGTCTCTATCTGCTTAATAAAAAAGTTAAGTAATAACATAAAAACAAACATGATTAAAAATGCGTGTTTTGGGAGTAGTGGTATTAGAATATTACAATATCTGCGCACTTTGTAATATTCAAATGATTTATCGGACAAAAATAAAAATATATAATAGCAAAATAAAAAATAAATAAACTTTGTTAAAAAGATACAAAAAAACATTGAAAAAATCTACACAATAAAAGTTTTTTCAGGTTGAAAACAGATATGAAACAAGACTATAATTAGATTATAAAAACAGTACTGTTAAAAAAACTTAAAATAAGGAGGGGGAAACTATGATTAGTTTTTTCTTATGTTTATGTTTACTAATAGGTGGATACTTTGTATATGGTAAGATTGTAGATAATACATTTGCACCAGATGACAGAGAAACTCCTGCTGTCAAGATTAATGATGGCGTTGATTATGTTGTTATGCCACAATGGAAACTTTTTCTTGTACAGCTACTTAATATTGCAGGCCTTGGACCAATATTTGGTGCAATGCAGGGCGCACTTTGGGGACCAATAGTATTCTTGTGGATAACATTTGGTACAATATTTGCAGGTGGTGTACATGACTATTTCTCAGGTATGCTTTCAGAACGTAATGATGGAGCATCAATCTCTGAAGTCTGTGGTATATATCTGGGTGGATTCATGAAGAATGTTATGCGAGTATTCAGTGTAGTATTGCTTGTAATGGTTGGTACTGTATTTGCAGTAGGACCTGCAGGACTTATAGTTACATTATTTAAGAATGGTAATGTAACAGGTATAGTTACAAATACAGAATTCTGGTTATGGATTATTCTTGCATATTATTTTATTGCAACATTCATATCAATTGATAAGATAATCGGACGTATCTATCCATTATTCGGTATCTGTCTTATAATAATGGCAATCGGCGTTGCAATAGGTATCTTTACTCATTCAGAATATCAGATACCAGAGATATGGAATAATTTTACTAATATGCATCCTTCAGGTACACCAGTATGGAGTGTTATGTTCATTACAGTTGCATGTGGTGCTATATCAGGATTCCATGCAACACAGTCACCTCTTATGGCACGTTGTATGAAGTCAGAGAAACAGGGACATTTTGTATTCTACGGTGCAATGGTATCAGAAGGTGTTATTGCACTTATATGGGCAGCAGCAGGATGTTCTATCTACAAAGTAACTAATGGATTAAACACAGGACTTAGTGAGATACTTGCTAATGGACAGTCAGCAGCAATCTATGATGTATGTTCTAAGACAATGGGTGGTATCGGTGTAGCACTTGCTATGGTTGGTGTTATTGTATGTCCTATTACATCAGGCGATACAGCATTTAGAAGTGCAAGACTTGTTCTTGCAGACTGGTTCAAGATTGATCAGGCGAAGTTCTCAAAGAGATTATTATTATGTGTTCCACTTCTTGCAGTTGGTGCATTTGTAGGACATCTTGATTATACAATTGTATGGAGATATTTTAGCTGGACTAACCAGACACTTGCTATGATAGTATTATGGACAGCAAGTATGTTCTTGTTCAAAGAAAAGAAGAATTACTGGATCACAGCAGTTCCTGCAACATTTATGAGTGCAGTATCAATGACATATTTCTTCTATGCAAAAGAATGTCTTAACCTTGGAACTAAAGTTGCATATCCTGCAGGTATAATTCTTGCAGCAGTATTCTTTGGAATATTTATGTATGCAACCAAAAAACAGACTAAAAAAGAAGATTAAAAAATATATGGTATAAAGTGTTGAGAATATACTAAAGATAAGAAAATATAAAGTATAAAATGTTAGAGAATATACAATGTAAATAGGGTAGCTTATCTGAAGAATATATAAAGATAGAGAAAAAGGATAATCTAACTTAGAGATAATATAGATGAAGTATATTAAGTACATAAGAAGTAATATGCAGGATGATGATATTATTATATTGTCATTCTGCATATATAAGAATCAGACAAGTGTAGATACATATTCGAGTATTGAATATGTGAATAGATAAGTCTGCAGTTCGTATTTATTGCTTGAATAGGAATGTAACAGGGAGGCGGCAGTTATGATATTAGCACCAAGATGTCTTAGCAATAAGACTTTAGAGAGTAATGAACTTAAGGAAGATAAGAAGAATAGTAAGAAGTTTGGACCATGTGCAGTAGGTGAAAAGGCAGTATATCTTAATAGCTTTTATATAGATAGAATGTATTATATACCTTTAGAATCCGTAAAGAGAATATATAAGAGAATAGCAATGAGCAAAGGTGGATTTAGTGGAAAAGGTATATTTGCGACAATTCCATATCTTGTAGTAGAGTATGATAATGGGGAAGAAAAACAATGCAATTTTAAAATAGAAGAAAATGTTGATTCAATGCTTGCGTATGTAAGAAAGAATCATCCTGAGATAAAGACGCATAGTGAAGAAGCAGAGAAAAGGCTTAGAGAAAAAGAAGAAGCAAAGAGACTTAAGAAAGTGAAAAATCTTACAAAGGAAGCACTTGATAATATAAGTGTACTTAGGAAATCTATGAATTATCTTACTACTAATGAGGAACTTAGTATTGAACTTAGTGCAAGTGCAAAGAAAAAAAGAGTATATGAAAGAAGTAATCCTGCATATAAATGGGTTGCTTTATTCATAACACTTATGGGAGTTATATCAAGTATATATGGAATATATGCAGTTATGACACATGTGGGATTTGCAATGTATTTTCTACTGTTTGGTCTTGCAGCGATATTCTTATTCTCAAGTGCGAATGTACTCCCAACAGCTAGAAATAATAGACAATATATAGAGAAGAATCTTGAAAAAGCAGTTTCAAGTATGCAAAGATATATAGAGAGATATCCTGAATTCCCACTTCCGGCACATTATGCACATCCTGTGGTACTTAAGAGAATGATAGATATAATAGAAGAAGGAAGAGCAGAGAATATTACAGGGGCACTTAATGTACTTAAGGAGGATCTTAGAGCACTTAATTCAAGTGTTGCAGTTGAACAGGAAGAATATGATGAGATAATGGCTATAAAACCAATGTTTTTGATTCGTGATTATGAATAGAGTATAGTTCATATAAAGAGTGTATAATTTGTATACATGACATGTATAATGATAATGGTATAGAAGTTGTTATTATGGGTAAGGGAATTGGATTTCAAAAGAAGTCAGGAGATATTATTGATAAAGATAAGATAGAGAAGATATTCTCATTATCAAAAAAGCATACAGATGTATTTGAGAAACTTGTAGCCAGTGCAAAAGTTGTAAAACTTGCTCATGATAAGTATCCACAGTTTAAGATGGGTAATATGAGTATTATGGCTACATCATACGCATATACGTGTAATCCGGATGATATTATAGCTAATCAGAAGAATATGCAGATTAATAACTGGTATTGTGCAGATGTTCAGGTTCATGGTGCATATCCATATTTTGCAAAGAGATATTGGAAAGAAAAAGGAATAGATATTAAGATGGAACCTGACGATGAGAAAACATTTAGAGAAGGAAAAGTTGCGAAGTATATACTAAAGATAAATGAAATAATACAGAATTATTAATACAAAAATATATTGAAGTATAGAGAACGCCTGGCAGTTCGACTATATTATTGCAAAGATAACTGCTTTTAATATAGTCAGATTGTCAGGTTGTTGTATTACTAAAATTGTTTTAATAATTCAAAGTAACATCTTTATATTTGTACAGGAAGACGCACAATATCGTCTTATATCAACACTTTCGTGACACAATATCCTTTACATTAATGTAGGAAGATGATTTAATAGACATATTAGTAAGGATATTAGCTAAGATTTGTTGTATAGGCAGTTATACAATAGTTTGATTGTTAACTAAAGGAAAATAGATAAGATATAAGGAGAATAAGATGAAAAAATATATATTTTTTGATATTGATGGAACATTAATTGATTTTAGAGGGAAGATTCCAGAGTCAACTATTAACGCACTTAATGCAGTGAGAGAAGCAGGGCATAAGATATTCTTATGTACAGGAAGAAGTGTATGCCAGATGCAAAAGGAACTTAATAGAGTTACATTTGACGGAATGGTTGCGGCTTCAGGGGCTTATGTAGAATGTGATGGTAAGGAAGTATATCATCATTATATGCCAAAAGAAGATGTTATGGCTGTTATTGATGAATTCCATAAAGAGGGAACAATGTTCTGCTGCCAGACTAAGGAACATTCATTAAGAGAAGAAGACAGCCGTATCAAATTCTTAGATCTGTTTAAAAGACGTGGAATGTCAGAGAAGAATCTTGAATCGATATTTAATGGTGAAGATAAAGATATAACAATAGAAGACAATATAGATAAGATTGAAAAAATAATATATAATGAGAGTACACATACAGTAGATGAGTTAAAATCAATATTTTGCAAGAATATAGAAGTTGTAAGAATGAGTTATGATTCAATGGATATATATAGTGGCGAGATAAGTACTTATGGTATTAATAAGGCATTGGGAATAGAAAAAGTACTTGAATATTATGGTGGAAGTATAGAAGATACGATGGCATTTGGAGATGGTCCGAATGATTTTGAGATGATAGAATATGTTAATACCGGTATTGTAATGGGGAATGGCATAGATGAACTTAAGAAAAAAGCAGACTATGTTACAAAAGATATACTAGACCATGGAATTGAATCAGCACTTAAACATTTTGGGCTAATCTAACATAATAAAAGCATATTTGCTCATTGGAATATAAGTATATCGTAAGTCAGTAGGTGTTAAGTATCTGGAAAATATAAATATTTAAAGAGTGTTTAAATACTTAGAGAATATTAATATTATTAGCGAGTATTTAAATATTTATAGAACATTTAAATATGTAGAAGGATGGATAAAAATATTCAGAATTATAGATGATTTTTAATGTTGATAAATAAAATGATAACGTAATATGAATGGTAAAAAGACGAGGGTGAATCGTTATGGGTAAGATTATATTTTTAGATGTAGATGGAACACTGGTAGATTATGAAGGAAGAATTCCACAGTCGGCGGTTGATGCTATAAGACAGGCGAGAGGGAATGGACATAGAGTATATATATGCACCGGAAGAAGTAAAGCAGAAGTATATGATGATATCTGGGATATTGGAATTGATGGAATGATTGGTGGCAATGGCAGTTATGTTGAAGACAATGGCGAAGTCATAATGCATAGGCATATTACTAAAGAACAGGCAATAAGAATAGTAGATTGGCTTAATGATAATAATCTTGATTTTTATCTTGAGAGTAATTCAGGTCTGTATGCAAGCAGTGGATTTGAAGAAGGAGCAAAAAAAGCAATAGCTGAGTATAGCAGACGTAAAGGAAGAAAAGGAGATATGACTGTAAAAGAAGCATATCCTGATATGATATATGGTGGTGAACTATACAGAGATGATATTAATAAAATAAGTTATGTTCTAAAGTCTTATGATGACTATATCAGGACAAGCAAACAGTTTCCTGATATGCAGAATGGAACATGGGGTGGTGTTAATGAGACAGCACTTTTTGGAGATATCGGGTTAAAGAATATAACAAAAGCGTCAGCGATAGAAGCCTTACTTAAGCATCTTAATATTAATTACTAACCTTACAACAGATGTAAGTGTTCAATCTGAATATGAGATGTTATTATAATTGAAGAACAGATAATTATATATTACAACATATTTTAATAAAAAAATGTTGGTATACAATTAATAATCAATTATATATAAAAAGGGGAATAATATATGAAAGACAACATATTACAGATTGATTCTTTAAAAAAATATTATGGAAAGGCTGACAGTGAGACAAAAGCACTTGATGGCATATCCTTTCAGGTTATTCAGGGTGAATTCCTTGGAATAATGGGAAGCAGTGGTTCAGGTAAATCCACTCTTCTTAACTGTATAGCCACAGTTATAAAACCAACACAAGGAAAAATATTGTTAAAAGGTAAAGAGATAAGTAAGATGAATGGCAGAGAATTAGCTTCTTACAGAGGCAATGTAATAGGATATCTGTTTCAGAATTTTGAACTTTTGGATAATCTTACAGGAAGAGAGAATATAATGCTTCCACTCTCAATGCATAATGTATCAGAAAAAGAAAGTGAAGAAAGACTATTAAAACTCGCTTCATATCTTGAGATAGAACAAGTGCTTGATAAGTTCCCAACTCAGATGTCTGGTGGACAGAAACAGAGAATAGCAGCGGCAAGAGCACTTATATTAAAGCCGGAGATAGTTCTTGCAGATGAACCAACAGGCGCACTTGATTCTAAGAACGCAAGACAGCTTATGGCAAAGCTTGAAGGACTTAATAGAGATGAACGTTCAACGATTCTTATGGTAACACATGATTCGAATGCAGCGAGTTATTGCCAGAGAATATTGTTTATTCAGGACGGCAAGATATTCCATGAATTAAGAAGAGATTATCCTGAAGAGACAAGAGAACAGTTCTATGAGAGAATACTTAATGTTATGGCAAGACTGGGAGGAGGAAGTAACAATGTTCTTTGATTTGGTATCTAAAAATAGTAAAAGAGACAGAAAAGAAAATGGACTCCTTTTTTCAACACTTGTTATATCAATAGTAGCATTTTATCTGATATTATCACTTTCACATCAGGATGTTATGATATTCCTTAAGAAGATGGAGAGCGATGCAGTTAACAAACTTATGATGATGATACCATTATTTTATGGAATGACATTATTTATATTATTTTTCCTTGTATATTTTGCAAGCAGGTATCAGATAGAGCGCAGAAGTCATGAGTTTGGTGTATATCTTATGATGGGAATGAGAAGATACAGATTATTTATGCTTCTTTTGTTTGAAGATGTCAGAAATACATTTTTTGCACTTATAACGGGAATTCCAATAGGAATTGCATTAGCAGAGATAATAAGTCTTGTTACAGTTAAGATGGTAGGAATAGGGATAGTTGAACATAGTTTTAGCATATCGTTAGAAGCTATAATATTTACAATAATAGGATTCGTTATTATCAAATTTATGGCATTTGCAATTCTTAGTGGTAAAGTCATTCACAGACAGATAGGAGAGCTTCTTAATCCAAGACCTGCAGGAAGCAAAAAACAGCATAATCGTATAGTATATATATTAAGTTTTATCTTTGGTATGATAATGCTTGGATATGCTTATGTTATGGCTATAAGAGGTCTGTCATGGTACAATGTAAGAAATATGTTATTAACATATATGGCAGGATTTGTAGGAATAATATGTATATTCTATGGACTTAGATCATTGATGAATACAATAGCTAAGAAGAATAGAAGAAAACAGACTCTTCATACATTTACTTTTAGACAGTTAGAAGAAGCAGTAATTCAAAAATCAGCTTCACTTGCTATAAGTTCAATTCTTATGCTTGCCGGACTTTGTTGTTTTGGAAGCGGTATAGCGATAGCAAAATATTATGGAAGTATAGATGAGCATATAATTGATTATACTTTTGCTGCATATCAGAATGATGAAGCAGATAATATAAGAGAAACTCTCAAAAATAGCGATTATGCCAAACTTTTTGATACAATATTCGATATTGAGATTGGTTATATCAGAAGAAGTGAAGATTATGATAATGCATATCTTATGCCAACTGTTATAGATGAACTTAATGATCTTAACAAGACTGCTAATAATACTAGAAGAGAAGATATAGATACACTTCTTAATAATTTTTCATATACATCATATCCATATCTTATATCGCAGTCAGGATATAATGAACTTCTTAAGCTAAAAGGAGAAGAAGAGTTATCTCTTAAAGATAATGAAGTATGTATGTATATCGGAAGAGGTTTTAGTAATGAGAATACAAGAGAGATACTTAATGGGATTATAGCTAAGAGGCCTGAAGTATCGATTGATGGTGAGCCATTTGTATTAACAGGCAGATTATATGCTGATAATATAGTTGTAGATCGTTCAGTTACATTATCTTTTGCACTTATAGTTAATGATAGCGTATTTGAAGAACTGACACTAGGAGAGACAGAGATATATACTAACGCAACACTTTCACCATCTTTAAAAAAAGGAAAGAGCCTTATAAGAACTGTTATGGATGCAAATGAAGAACTTAATGGAAGTGGGCTTGTATATGAGAGCTATCTTCAGAATATGGGAAGAACGCTATTTTATAGAGTTGCTGCAAGTTATATAACTATATATCTTGCGATAGTATTCATTATAGTAGCCAATACGATAATAGGTGTACAGTTCCTTACTAATCTTAGAAAAACAGGAAGGCGATATCAGACACTCATTAAGATAGGAGCATCATACGAAGCATTACGTTATTCGGCAAACAAGCAGATTAATTGGTATTTTGGAATTCCGGTAATTATGGCAGCTATAAATAGCATATTTGGAGTCAGAGCATTATTCACAGGAATATTAAGCGGCAGAACTGCGGAAGATACACTGTCTCTTATGATAATATCTTTGGCTATGATTCTTGTCATGTGTGTGATAGAATTAATCTATATAATAGTAGTTAGAAAAGCAGGAGAGAGTTATATTCTCTCACTTATGACACTAGAACGTGAGGAATAGGAGTGTAGACATTGAAGAAGATAATTCTTGTTGAAGATGAGACATATATAAGGGAAGAGATGATACAGATGCTTATAGATGCAGAGTATGATGCGTATGCTATTACAGACTTTGTGAATGTAAGTGAACAGATTCTTGCTAAAGATGCAGATCTTATAATGTTAGATATTAATCTTCCTAATGCAAGTGGTTTTGAGATATGCAGAGATATAAAACATAAAAGTTCTGTGCCGGTTCTTGTATTAACTTCTAGAGATGAGATGTCAGATGAACTTAAGGCACTTAATCTTGGTGCAGATGAATATCTTACAAAGCCATGCAGAAAAGAGAGGATTCTCGCAAGAATTGCTAATGTGTTAAAGAGATATGAAGGGCGTAACAATATGCTTGAAGGAGAAGGAATACTTCTTGATAGAAATACTTATACATTATATATAGACGGTAACTCTGTCATACTTCCAAAGAATCAAGGTAAGATGCTTGAAGTATTCCTGCTGCATTCAGATAATATTGTTACTAAGGAAGAACTTAGTATGGCAATCTGGGGGACAACTGAATATATAGATGAGAATGCACTTCAGGTCAATATTGTAAGGCTTCGTAAGAATCTTAAGAATCTTAATATGAAACAGAGAATAGAAGCAGTGGCAGGTAAAGGATATGTGATGAGAGATGATTAGAGAGATATTTAAGATAATTAGAAAATACAGTGCGATACCTGTTGTAATCGTAATATATACATTGATATTTACGCTGTATCTGTGGATTACAGATTCTAAGAAGTTTTTATTGATTGCGTGTAGTATGTATCTTACTGTATTTATAATAATGCTTTTTATAATGTTTTTTATTATAAAGAGAGAGCTTCGAAGAAAAAAAGTTTTTATGGAATATATTGACAATCCGGATGATAAGAGTGAAGAAAGGCTTCTATATCTGTGTAGTGAAGCTGATAAGGATGCTATATCTGCGATGATAGACATGATAAAGCGAAAAGATTATGAGAATAAAGAGCTTAATGCAAAAAAAACAGACTATGAGGAATATGTAGAGAACTGGGCACATGAGATTAAGATTCCTCTCGCACTTCTTACTATGATAATTGATAATCATTCGGATAAACTTCCGGGTCAGATAACAGATAAGCTTGATTATATAAGAAAACAGATAAAAGAATATGTTGAGCAGATGATGTTATGTTCTAAGATAAACTGTGGTAGAAAAGATTATTTTTTTGAAAATGTTGATATAAAAGATTGTATAGATGAGATAATTGAAGATAGTACAGCTATGCTTGATGAAAAGGGAGTTATTGTAAAGACTAATATAAGTGATGGTACAGTTTTTACAGATAAGCGAGGTATAAAATATATAATAAGTCAGGCTATATCTAATTCTGTAAAATATGCGAAAGACAGTGACGTGATACCGGAGATATCTATAACATTTAGAAAAAATATGCCAAAGAATGATAAGAATGATACTAATATCATCGATAAGAAAGATATGAATCTGGTTGACATTATTGAGATTAAAGATAATGGAATTGGAGTGAAAGAAACAGAACTGCCATTCATATTTGAAAAAGGCTTTACGGGAAATAGTGGCAATGCCAGAAAACATGCTACCGGAATGGGACTATATATTGTAAAGAAGATAAGTGATGAACTTAATATAGATATAGATGTAACTTCTAAGTGGCAACATGGATTTGAGATGAAAATAGCGATTCCGGTAATTAAAACTTTAAAACCACTTTAAAGTTTGATAGAATAAATAAAACAGTCAGGTATATATACATAATATGTGGATAAAAGTATATATAGCCTGACTGTTTATATTTTTGTGATTATAATTAATCTTTATGTATCAGATTATCTAGTTCATATTAAGCTAATCATAATTACTATTCTTGGATTAAATTATATATTCTTAATTAAGCTAATCATAACTACTATTCTTGGATTAAAATTATATATTCCTAATTAAGCTAATTATAACTAATCTTTTTGATTAAACTTTATAATTAAAATTATATTAGAATTATATATAATCATCTAGATTACATAAGATATCTTAACAAGTCAATAAATGGAGATATCAGATTAATTCTTTGTTTTCTTTTGCCGGATAAAGTTGAAGGAGTCTGATTATCTCTAAGTTCATAACTGCCATCAGAATTAACCCTAAGTGCATCTGCTTCGTATGTAGCCATATATGTCTTCATTGAAGTGTTAAGTTCATTACTGTCAATTACTAGCATAAGTTCTGTATCAAGATAAGCACTTCTCATATCCCAGTTAAATGAACCTACACCGGTTAGTCTGTCACCTATTGTAAAACATTTGCCATGATATGATACACCACTATCGTATTCGTTAATGTGGACACCGGTTTTAAGAAGATTATTTTTATGTGCTTTATAATCGGCTGCTCCAAAGGGATTACCATTATTAGCAACTGAATTAGTCATCATAGTTACGTCTTTATCTGAATCACATATCATCTTAAGTCTGCTAGTCATATAATTATTAGCTATTATATATGGCGTATGAAAGTTAATATCACCATCAGCTTCAAGCATTAATTCAGTCATATTATAGAATAGCACAGGCTCTTTGACAGAAGAATTAATAGGATTAGAGAGAAGTTTTATATTATTAGTCTTGTAAGTTATGGCATTATAATCAATGGCATTATACCAGTCTTCGTTATTATTAATACTATTTGAATATAATATATCTAATTCTTTGCGTGCTTTTTCAACTTTAGATTTGTTAAAGACATCAGTTGAATTACATTTTATTTTACAATCTTTTAGATTCCATACACTTTTATAATATTCTCTAATCTGGTAGATGGAAGAATTGTTACTGTCAGTAGAATTATATACAAGAACATCCCAGTCATAATTCTTATATCCATTGCCTTCACCAAGAAAATAATCATAAGTATTACGTCCACCAAGTATATAGCAGGAATTATCTGCTATAAGATATTTGTCATGCATTCTAGCCATCCCTTTATGTGGTTTTAATGCATTAAGCGGATTGTAGATTTTGATAGTTGCATTATCCATTGAGCCAAGTGCAGTAAAATATGCTCTATTTTTGGAGTTGGTAAAATATGATACACCATCAATCAGAACATTAACTTTAACACCTCGGTTAGCAGCCTCTATAAGTGAAGCAAGGACTAATTTTCCACTTTTATCAGCATGAAAATCAAAAGATGACAATATAATCTCATCTTTTGCATTATTAATAAGACGCAATCGCTCAGTAAGAGCATCTTCATTAGAAAAGAGTATGCAGGCTCTGTCACACGAAGTATCATCGCTATAATAATCAGCTATTGAAAAAGAATTTATAGTAGCTTTAGAAGCTTTGTCTTGTTGTATATAAGGAAGACATGCAGCAAGTAGATAGCTGATAATTAAAAGTGCTATTATAATCCCTTTATGGGACTTAATGAATCTTAATAATATAGATAAAAATTTTGTCATTATTATAAGCCGTTACTGAAAACTTATAAAAAGCTATAGACTTTTATGTTTCATTCCTACTTCATTGTATATGCTTTCATACTGTCGAAACAGATACTACTCACAAGCTCTTATATACTCCATAGGCGTAAATTCCTGACTAACGTATCAGTACATATCTGGAATAACTTGAAAGTGTTATGCTACAGATTGTTTCGTCATATTTTCTCCATATCTTTTTAGATTTAAAGCAGCTTGATAATCTCTGTCAATTACATTTCCACATTTACACCTGTAAATACGGTCTGATAACCTTAAATCTTTCTTGATATTCCCACAACAGCTACATAATTTAGAACTTGGGAAGAACCTGTCTGCAATAATAACTGGAATGTTATTCCACTCTGCTTTATATTCAATCTGTCGTCTAAATTCATAAAAACACTGTTGTTGTACGGCTTTAGATAAATGTTTATTCTTCATCATTCCACTTACATTTAAATCTTCGATGCATATAAAACTTGGTTCTCGCTTTATGATCTCTGATGTTGTTTGATGTAAATAATTCTGACGAATATTCGTTAGTCTATGATTTATTTTTAAAAGTTCTTTTTCGCTTTTTATAATATTACTTGTTTTGCAGTAACTTACTCCTTTCTTATTTTTCTCATATCTTCTTGATATGGAACGCTGTAATCTGCGTTTTCTTTTTTCTAGTTTTTTAACTTTTTGTATTTTGTTAATATTCTGATATTTATTATTATCAGAACATATTGCCAAATCTTTGATTCCTAAATCAATACCAATACCATCATTTGATAAAAGACCAATGTGGCTTTCATCTTCAATTC
>SAMEA104315435__coassemble_492_pt1 | contig 55185 bp, 42 predicted proteins | sample SAMEA104315435__metabat2_low_PE_020 | metagenome-assembled genome bin SAMEA104315435 (sample SAMEA104315435) | gut metagenome | biome: Monkey gut; feature: monkey-associated habitat; material: faeces | place: China | collected 2013
AAAAGTAAATCTACTTAAATGGAAACTTTTTTGTTTCCATTTAGATAGAATCCACGCAATTATACTCTTAAATTGCTTTCGGCTATATCCTTCCCACTACCGGGCGGATTCAGGACTTTAACCCGATAGAAATGTGCGCTGCTAGGCGCACAAGCATAATAAATCCCCCTTAAGTTATAAAGCTACATAAAGCTTAAAACTTAATGGGGATTATATTTTGTAAATATCAATCAATATTCAATATTAAGATTATAGCAGGTATTATTCTACTACTTCACCTTGTGCAATACGTTGAACATGGGATGCATGTTTAATAACAAAATCAACATAACCGTCAATATCTTTTCCAACACCTATATCAAATTGTTTATAGCCATATTCTTTAAGTCTTTTTTTCTTGCTTGCTGTAAGATATTCTCCTGGCATAACATTCATATTATGATCATATAGACTGAATTCTTTTCTGTGTTTACCAATACCAGTACCAATATATCCTATTTCACTCATGTTCCATTTTTTATAACCAGTCATTGTTCCTGATGGCAGTTTATATAACAGTTCACCTTTTCCTGTGATAAACATATCTCCATACATATCATTAACCTGATAATTCTTCTCAAATTCTTCATCAAATTTCTTATTAGCATTCTTATCACTCTTTATAGCCAAGAGTAAGATTATACAAAATGCTACTATAATTACATATCCTATTATGGGCATCGTATTTTTCCTTTCTACATCTTAATCTTTATGAGCTACACTTTAACTTAAAGGCAAGTCAAAAAAATGACTTTCATCCCTTAGGCAATCCTATGGTGTTTTACTATAAATTTATAACATTCTTAGATCCAGTCAAAGTCACCACCAGTAACAGCAAGACTTAATAACTTATCATACTTCTCAACTTCTTCCTTGTCACTTAACATCTTGATAAGCTTTGCATCCTCTTTTATAACTGGCATCTCATCATCAGGTCCTATCTCCATGTCCGGTTCTTCACCACAATATGGACATACTAATGATGGCGCAATCTTAATGTCAAGAAATCTGCTGCCACATTCCTTACATTCATAATATCCGCAACGCTCTGTATCGTCTGGTACATAATACATATTATATCTTCATCTCCCTTTATTTTTTATTTACTACAACAGATGGTCTTGCAGTTTTTATAAGTTCTTCTATCTCTTCAAATACTTGCATTGTTGATGCAATACCATTCATAATTACTTTATTCTGTGAATTACATATATCATAAGCGTATGATGCCTTGAATGGATTCGCAGTAGTACTTGCCATCTTGCAATAATTAAGACTTACAATATCATTTCTCTTTATGAATAAATACTTTAAATCTCCACCGTATGTACTGCTCTTACCTACATAATCCATAGTAAGAAACATTGTCTCTGTAATATCTGTCTTAATCTGCATAATTGGCTGTGACTGCATCTGTCTGTCAAACTGTTCAACTTCATCATCCGTCTCAAGAAGTGAATTCACACAATCTCTTGTAAATTTTGTAACATCTTTTTTATTCGCTTTTGACTTAACTAATACTACAAATAATATTATAACTGCAAACAGCACTATCATTCCTATCATACCACCTCTTCCTTCAGGTGTCGACATTGCACCTCCTGCAATTGCTGCAATAATGATTATTGCAAACATAATTGGTAACACAATAAAAACTATGTTCTTTCCTTTCATGCTTTGATCTCGTTTTGCTTTTGTCTGTTCCTCATACTTTTCAAGCCAAATTGACTTCTTCATTTGTATGCCCTCCTTATTATTTATTCGCAGAATCAAAGAATCTCTAATGCACCTCTATGACTTTTGCATTAAGATGTAACTATCTTAATCAATATGTTATATAAAAAAGACTTCATTAATGCACTATTAAGACTTTATACTTCTGCACTCTTCTCAACATAGATATTAACATAAAAAAAGTAGCAATGTAAATGGGCTTTTAGGACCGTATTATTGCTACTTTTTATATATACTCTGTTTAGATTTTTCTCTTAAATCAAATATGATATTGATAATATTATCTCATTATGTTTTTTATTTTTCGCATAATATATAACCATTTTCCATATTTCTAAGTTTTCCTTCTACAACATATTGAAGACTCTCATCACTCTAGCAAATACATCATAATTCCTTGTATCCTTTGAACTACAATATACTGCGAATTCTATATTCTTGAATGCATATCTATATTCTGTCACAACTTCTCTTGCTGCTCTGGCTACTACTTCAGGATTATTCATGAATGCTCCACATCCAAATGCCCCAAGAATTATACATTCATTGCCATTCTTAATTGCTACATCAAGTATTCTTCTTAATCTCTTCACATGAATCGCAAGCAACTCCTTATCAGTAACTTTTCTAATATACTTAGTGTCATTGCGCATATTTCTAGAATTAAGATTAGGTGCTGCACATGTTATCATATTAACCTTATATACTTCATTATCAGGCAATTTTACCGGATTCGATGTATCTGACTTAAATACTACTACATCCGGAGTATATATTATATCATCATTATATATTCTGTCCTGTAACGCTCTATGTGGATTGTAGAATTCTCTCTTATTACTCTCTGTTACAAGGCACAGATATGCTGTTGATATTCTGCATATTGATTCTTCCTGTGCCGTTGCACCCTTTACAACACCACCTCCCGGATTAACTGCAGATGCAAAATTATGTATTACAACTTTTTCTCCATCAGCCACATAGACTTTGGCAGCTTCGCAGGTACGTTTTCTACTAACATTTACTTTAGCTTTTTCTTCATATTTATCTTTTGGCACATTACCAATGTCATCAGTTTCCTTGATTATTACCTGACCTTCAATTGACGCTTCAACATCTTTAGCATATTTAGTCTTACTAAGGCTCTCTGTGTCATTAAACACTTTTATGTTCTCATCTCTTCCCATTGTTAATTAACTCCTCTCATCGTATACTATTTTTCCAGTTAATTTCAAATTAGTGTTTCTAAAAAAAGTAAAAAAGCCGCACAATCCATAAAAATACTCTTAATACAGACACACTTTTCTAACACAAAGTAATACTATTCTCACATCATTATTTTGCATCTTGTGTCATGATATTATATGCCTTAATTAAGCATAGACACATTTACAAATTTGTGCGATTAAATGTTTTTTACCTAATGGGCATTATAAACCCACGTTTATTATCTGTCAACTATCAAAAAATGCATCTATTTTCACTAAAGTTAGTCAATTTACTATATTTCAGTAACTCAATGCTAGTCTAACTTCTCGTAAGCTACTTCAAAGCTAGTCAACTTGTCTTTTTATCCTATATTTGGAATAGGTAAAACTTTTTTTTATCCTATTCGCATTTTATATTGTTCACCACTTATTTCTATATTGCAATTTTATTCTTTATATGTTTAATCTCTCTCCCCAAATGCCCCAAGACTTCTCTTAAGTATCCCATGCATATAAGCAATCGCCATCCCATAATTAACCATAGGCACGTTTTTTTCTTTTGCTGATTTATAGCGATATTTTACTTCTTTTTCATTAAGCATACAGGCTCCACAATGTATTATTAACTTATATTCTTCAATATTCTCAGGAAATTCTGTTCCAGATGTGAATGTAAATTCCGGCTCGGCTTTCGTATACTGTCTTATCCATCTTGGAAGTTTCTCTGTTCCTATATCCCCACACTGTCTATGATGCGTACAACCTTCTGATATAAGAATCTTATCTCCATCTTGTATGCTCTCAATTGTTCTTGCACTCTCAATCGCCTGTCGAAAATCTCCCTTATATCTTGCAAAAAGAATTGAAAATGATGTAAGGCGTATATCGTCAGGCACTGTCTTATTAACATACTCAAACACCTGACTGTCACATATTACAAGCGATGGCTTAACTCCTAGTTTATCTAATGTAAGTGCAAGTTCGCTCTCTCTTGTGACTACTGGCATCGCACCTGCTTCAAGTATATCTCTTATGACCTGCTGCTGTGGCAGAATAAGTCTTCCCTTTGGTGCAGCCGAATCAATCGGAACTACAAGTACAACAATATCACCATATTCAATCAAATCGGAGACAAGTTTTTTCTCTGGTATTTTATTCGCATTAAGTCCTATTATCGCTTCCTTTAATTCACTAATTCCAACTTTATCAGTCGCTCTTCCATATACACTTGTAACTCCATTGTCTATAATAGTCTTACCTGCTCTGTCATCTTCTATCTTATTATAAAAAATAACAAATGGCAGTTTTTTCTCCTGTATCTTCTGAATAATCGCAGTATCCTCCAAAGACAGATTATCTCCAGCAACAACAACTATTGCAATATCTGTCTTATTAAGCATCTGATAACTTTTTTTAACTCTTAATTCTCCAAGTTCTCCCTCATCATCAATTCCCGGAGTATCAATAATCACTACCGGTCCTATCGGAAGCATCTCCATTGACTTAATTACCGGATCTGTTGTTGTTCCTTTTATATCAGATACTATTGCTATATTCTGATTAGTAAGCGCATTCATAACTGTTGATTTACCGGCATTACGCTTACCATATATTCCAATATGTACTCTCTCTCCTGAAGGTACTGAATTCATACTCATACTATATTCCTCTTTTCATATATAAAATCCTTCGTTTGTCATAGGCGGAAACCCACTGCCTTTAGTTGGTGGGTAGTTGACATTTTCTTATTTTAATGTCTTAACATTATCCTTTTTAAATTTTCTTTTTATAACATTGCTTATTGCCAACATTCTTAATCTTATAAGCTTGTTATATTTTATATAATATTTATATCTTATATAACCAACAAAAACAAAGCTTTATACTATTTTTAACAACCTTAGCAGTTGTTCTTCATTCTCTATTCCTCTTAAACTTTTTTGATAATCCCGTTAAAAAATAAGACACAGCACCTATACTGTGTCTCATTTGACTATTAACTTTAGTAGCAACGATTCTAGAAACGAAAATCTCTGCTGCCTTCTTCTATCTTCTTAAGATTATCAAGAACTATCTGTCTTACTTTTTCATTAAGAATGTTCTTAAGCTCATCAATTATAAGTTTGTCTCCGACTTCTTTTGTATCAGCTTTTGCATAATCCATAAGATACTCTTTAAGAGTCATAAGTGCATTAGGATGACAACAGTTTTGAATCTGTCCACTCTTGCATAATGACATAAATCTGTCGCCTGTTCTTCCTTCTCTATAACATGCTGTGCAAAAACTTGGGATATATCCTAATTCCATAAGCCATTTGACTACTTCATCAAGTGTTCTATTATCTGATACATCAAACTGTGCTGAATTATCTTTTTCTTCTTCTGCATACCCACCTACGCTTGTTCTTGAACCGCCACTAATCTGTGATATACCAAGTTTTAATACTTTTTCTCTAATCTCTTTGTCATCATTCTCCGCTATTTTTGAGTATACTGTCTTAGCTGACACTCCGTCAAGCATTCCAAGTTTTCCAGATATGGCACTTATAACACTAGCCGGTGCATCGACAGCTACACTTATAATGGAAACTTTTCTCTTTGGGTATGGTATTCCAACAAGAGCAACTCTCATCTCTTCCACTGTACCACCATCTTTCTTAATATAGTTTACAATCAGACGCTTCTTCTTGTTCACTAATATTTAAAAAGGCATACCATCTTGGCATGCCCTCGTATTTTAGCATAGTAAATTATTGAATTCAACAGTATTATTTGCATTTATTGTACTTTTTTCAATCCATTTTGTCAAAAAAATATCATTATTCTGATAATTTTTTCACATTTTTTATTTCATACTTATAGATTCAATTGCAACACTTCCACCTCTTACTACTTCAACATTATGATATGACTTTGTAATAAGATTAATAAGATTGTTATTCTGATTCTCTGTCTGCAGACATTCAAGTAATATACTGTCTTTGCCATAATCGGCAACTTTTACATCATATACCTGTGCAATTCGCATAATCTCTGCTTTATCGCTGTCTTTTAGCGATTTTACTTTAATATATAGTACTTCTTTTTTATGAAGTGACTTGCCAGACAGATCTATTACTTTAATAACTTCAACCATACAATTAAGTTGTTTTTTTATCTGTTCAAATGTATTATCATCACCTTCAACACATAATGTCATTCTTGAAATTGTTACATCTTCTGTCTCTCCAACCGTAAGACTGTGAAGATTATAACATTTTCCAGAGAACAGACCTGCTATCTTTGCAAGTACACCTACTTCATTTTCTACATATAATGAAAGCCATCTCATTTCCATAATCATCTACCTCCAATTCTATTAACAGTCCATAATCATATTATCAAGTGGTTTGCTTCCCTGTCCCATAGGAAGAACAAGGTTCTCCGGATCAATTATGAATTCAATAATCGTTGGAGATTCTGTATTCTTATCTGCCTCGTCAAATGCTTTTTCTATCTCATCTTCGTTCCATACTCTTATTCCTTTTGCGCCATAACTTTCTGCAAGTTTTACAAAATCCGGTGAATATGGAGGACATTTCTTACCTGCATCCATGCAATTTCTATCACAGCTCTTTCTATATCTTAGACATGTACATGAATATCTCTTATCAAAATATACTGTCTGCATCTGTCTTACCATTCCAAGATAACTATTATTAAAAATACAGAATATAAAAGGTGTCTCTTGTGACATAGCAGTTGCAAGTTCCTGTATATTCATCTGTGCTCCACCATCACCTGATATACAGATTACCTGTCTGTCTCTATTACCTATCTTTGCACCAATCGCTGCCGGAAGACCAAATCCCATAGTTCCAAGTCCGCCTGACATAACTAGCTGTGTGTCTTTTGTCATCTTAAGATACTGAGCTGTCCACATCTGATGTTGTCCTACATCTGTTACGATAATTCCGCCCTGATATCTGTCACTTATTATATCAATAATCTTCTCAGGTGACATTCCTTTTGGTTTATCAATATGCATAGGATGTTCTTCATCCCATGTCTTTATCTCTTCTCTCCACAGCTTGGTATCACATTCTTTTGCACGTTTTAACATCTCTTTTATTGCAAGTTTTGCATCTGCAACTATTGGAACATCTACAGATATATTTCTTGATATTGATGCTGCTTCGATATCAATATGTATTATAGTCGCATTCTTTGCGAATTCTTCTACTTTTCCTGTTATTCTATCATTGAATCTTGTTCCTATTGAGAATAGAACATCACATCTTTGAATAGCTCTATTTGATGCAAATGAACCATGTAATCCAATATTACCAACATACATCTCATCATCTGTATCAATTGCACCTCTTCCCATAACTGTTGTAATTACCGGTACTTTTGTTATATGTGCTAGTTCTGTAAGTTCTTTTTTTGCTCCTGATATCTTAACACCACCGCCTATTAAGAATACTGGTTTTTTAGCTTTTTCCAGTATCTCCATAGCTCTCTTTATCTGTCCTTCGTGAACTGTTTCATTAGGCTTATATCCTCTTATTGATATAGGTGATGTAAAATCATCTTTATCATATTCTTCTACCATTATATCTTTTGGAAGATCTATAAGAACTGGACCGGGTTTGCCTGTTCTTGCTATATAGAATGCTTCTCTTATTATTCTTACAAGATCTTCTCTTTTTCTTACTGTAACACAATGTTTACATATTGTTCTTGTAATTCCTACTATATCTACTTCCTGAAATGCATCATTACCAATAAGTTTGGTTGGTACCTGACCTGTAAAACATACAAGTGGTACACTGTCATAGTTAGCTGTTGATATTCCTGTTACAAGATTAGTTGCACCCGGACCACTTGTAACCAGACATACTCCTGTCTTACCTGTACTTCTTGCATAGCCATCTGCTGCATGAATAAGTCCCTGTTCATGTCGTGGAAGGACTACATCTATGTCTTTCTCATCATATAATGCGTCAAATATGTCTATTGCATTACCGCCCGGATAACCAAAGACTATATCAACACCTTCATTTTTCAATACCTTTACAAATGCTTCTGTTCCTTTTATACTCATGCGCTATTCCTTCCTCTCTTATATTTTTCGATACAACGGTTTTATACAATCCTACGGCCATTCATACTCCGCTAATTTACTTCGTAAATTGCTCCGTATTCATGTCCGTTCGCCTGATAAGTTCAGCAATATTTTCATGCAAGCATGAAATATTGCTGAATTTATCTATAGCTTTTGTGCGATACCACGGATTGCTTCGTCTTCGACTCTCGCAATCCTACGGTCATTCATACTCCACTAATTTACTTCGTAAATTGCTCCGTATTCATGTCCGTTCGCCTGATAAGTTCAGCAATATTTTCATGCAAGCATGAAATATTGCTGAATTTATCAGGCTTGTATCGCGCAAAAAGCCCCGGGTTGTAGGAACTACAACCCAGGGCGAATATTCTATCCGTGGTACCACCTGTATTCAGTAAATACTGCACTCTAAGATACGGATTATTATATATTATAATCGATATCCATCTCCTATAACGTGGAGCCTACGTTGAAGCCTACTTGAAGATATTCTAATTGATAATATTATATTCCCAATATTGCTTATTATCACTATAATCTACTATATCTTTCTTTCAGTTCACTGCTCAAAGGCTACTTCCATATCTCTCGAAAAAAGCTTGCACCTACCGCTTTCTCTCTGAATTCTAAGATGATATGTACTCCTCCTTATCATCGCTTTTGTTTATATCTTAATCTTAATCCATTACACCATATATAGATGTAACGCAATAACTAGCTAAAGTATAATCTATTAATAAAGTCATGTCAACCTTTTAGTTTTATATTTTTTATTTTGTATATAATATCTGTACAAAACCTATCAATACGATTATTATTTACTGTTATTTTTTCGACCTCTAAGGATATTTTCTTTAATATTCTCAAATGTCTCCTGATATTTTGTTGATTTTGCACCAGGGTTACGTTTTATCATCTTAAGTGTATCTCTTGAGAATATGTTATTCATCTTCTCTGTATTTATTGCAAATTTTGATTTCATATCAAGAAGTTCTTCTCTTAATTGAGCTGTCTTTGCAATCTTTTCATTGTTCTTAAGTGCATCTACACGAGCTGATAATTCTTCGATAATATCTGTAAATTTCTGGTTTCTTGCTTCTCTTTGTGCTTCTTTTTCCTTTTCTTTACGAATCTTCTTCTCATTAGCTTCGCTTTCTGCTACAGCCTCGATAACTTCAAGTCTCTTCTGTAACATCTTAAGTTCATTCTTAACACCATCCATCTTACCAAGCAGAACTTTGAGATCCATAGCTGTTCTGAATGATAATGAGAAGTCGGCAGCTACATATATAGTAAGTGCAAATGTTACAATATTAACTACATCATTATTAAGACTCATTACAAAATGATCTATTGGTTTATGAAGTACATTGACCATTGCAATACTCAAAAATCCCCATGCTATTGTTGATGACAAACATATATGTCCCATGAAGTTAAACTTCTGATTGCTATAATCCCAATATCGCACTTTAAAAAGTGCCTCCATACATATACCTGTTACAAGTTCAAGTATTGTTGCAGCAAGTGCTCCACCTAAAAATACCAATATATTGTTCCCTCTAAGTGGTATCGTTACAAATAGTACTACTATTGCTCCAGATCCATATATTGGCAGGAATGGGCCTTTCATAAATCCTCTGTTAACAAACTTTCTCTTCTTAAGTGATACATAAGTTGATTCAAAACACCATCCTAGAAAACAATAAATATAAAAAAATAAAAGCCATTGAATTAATGTATATTCTCCCATTAACTAAATCCTTCCTTTCAAGCAATCTTGTCCTTTCTGCTATTTACTAAGTAATTGCAGATACAGTTTATATAATATTATATTGTAACATAGTGATTGCGTTTTATCAAAATCTACTTATTACATTTCGACATTATCTAAATATTGTATTAAGAGAAAAGAAAATGCAAAGAAACCTGATGCTTATGCACCAGGCTTCCAATATGGGATTTTACCCGCATTCCTTTACGTCTAGTAGGAAAAAGATATTTTATCTTTGTTCCTTGTAAGGAGTCTAATATACTTATTAAAATATTAATGATGGAATAATCTTATTCCTGTAAATGCCATTGTCATATTATATTTGTTACATGTATCAATAACATTGTCATCTCTGATTGATCCACCTGGCTGTGCAATATATGATACCCCACTTCTATGAGCTCTTTCAATATTATCGCCAAATGGGAAGAAAGCATCTGATCCAAGTGCTACACCTGTTAATTTATCAAGCCATGCTCTCTTTTCTTCTCTTGTGAATACTGGTGGTTTTACTTTGAATGTATTCTCCCATACACCATCAGCAAGAACATCCATATAATCATCGCTCATATATACATCGATTGCATTATCTCTGTCAGCTCTTGAAATCTTGTCTTTGAACTGAAGTGAAAGTACTTGTGGTGACTGACGAAGGAACCAGTTATCTGCTTTACCTCCAGCAAGTCTTGTACAATGAATTCTTGACTGCTGTCCTGCACCAATACCAATAGCCTGTCCGTCAAGTGCATAACATACTGAATTAGACTGAGTATATTTAAGAGTAATCATAGCAACAGCAAGATCTATCTTGGCACTTTCTGGTAACTCTTTATTCTCTGTAACAATATTTGCAAAAAGTTCATCATCTATCTTAAGTTCATTTCTTCCCTGCTCAAATGTAATTCCAAAGATACTTCTCTTCTCGATTGGAGCTGGAACATAATCAGGATCTATCTTTATAACTGTATAATTGCCTTTTTTCTTAGCTTTTAATATCTCAAGAGCTTCTGGTTCATATCCAGGTGCTATAACACCATCTGATACTTCTCTCTTAATCATAAGAGCTGTTGATACATCACATACATCTGAAAGTGATATAAAATCACCAAAAGATGACATTCTATCAGCACCTCTTGCTCTTGCGTATGCACATGCAAGTGGTGATAATTCTCCAAGATCGTCTACCCAATATATTTTTTTAAGAGTATCTGATAATGGCTTACCAACTGCTGCACCAGCAGGTGATACATGTTTAAAAGAAGTTGCTGCAGGAAGTCCTGTTGCTCTCTTTAATTCACTTACAAGCTGCCAACCATTGAATGCATCCATAAAGTTGATATATCCAGGTCTTCCATTTAATACTTCAATAGGAAGTTCGCCATTTTCCATATATATTCTTGATGGTTTCTGATTAGGATTACAACCATACTTTAATTCTAATTCTTTCATTGAAAATATCCTCTTTTCTATTTATTCTTATTGATAATTCTTGTCTCATATTTGCCTGTTTCAATATTAATATAACGTACAAATAATGATACTTTGTTATCTTCGTTAAGATTATTCCATAATGAAGCTGTAAATTCATCAATATCACCTGATAATGATATTAACTTAGGTTCTCCTTCAAAACTTGGAAGTGGATTACCATCACATTTGTATGTATGAATAAATCTTCCTTCACCGGCCTTTGGATTGTTATATGCAAATGTGAATCTGTTACATGATGAACCATCACCATTATTACTCTTTAAGATTGACATTGCATAATTAAACTTGCCATCTTCAATATGCATAATTCCTGATATTCTAGGTGTATAATTTGGAGCATCAGGCTCAAACTCTCTTGTTCTTAATGCCTGTTCAAATGTCATCTGCTTATCCATTAACTCATAGATAGTATCAGTCTGATCACCATTAGTTACTATTGTCTTATTACCTAATACTCTTACAGGTGAATATATAATAAGACTTGGATCTGTAAGTTTTGATGGATCAAATGCCTGTGTACGGATTCCTTCACCATCTTCGACAAATACTCTGTTTCTGCTATTAACGCTTCTTCCCATTATAAAATAAGCTGTTACTGCATGTACTCCATCTAAAGACTTTCCAATTATGATTCCTCTTCCTGGATATGAATTATCTCTAAGTTCTTTTTCAATTGATAAGATTTCCATCCTTGCTCTCCTTACTTTTCTTTTATTAATAAAACATATAAATTTGTTACTTGTTATTATTATACCTTATAAATATGTTTTTTTAAAGATCTACACCTATTAAAAATAATAATATATTTTCACTGAAATTCGAATAAATAAGGCAGAATTCTTTTAAAAAACGTCTGATATATTAAAACTCCATATATTAAAATCTAATATATTTTTCTATCTTACATCTGTTTTTAGCAAAACGTTCCCATACAGATGGAACAATAAGTCCATCTTCGTTCATCTTCTCAAACTCATCAATATTCACTATTTTTGCATCTATTACTTCTCCATCCTGAAATACAACCTCCGATAAATTAGGTTCATGAATATATAAATATGTGTCTACAATTGAATGTTTACGAATAAGTGTCCCTACAAAAGTAAGTTCTCCAGGTTTTGGTGCAAGACCTGTCTCTTCTCTTAATTCTCTTAATGCACCAGTTAAGCTGTCTTCTCCTGCTACTGCCGAACCGCCGGTACATTCCCACAACAATCCATATGGCTTACTTTCATGTCTTTTTGTTAATAACATCTTACCATCTTCAGATATAGTCCATATCTCAACTACAAGGTGATAAAACCCCTCCGCAACATTAGCTCCACGTTCCATTGTGTTACCTGTTAATCTTCGATTCTTATCATATAAATCCCAAATCTCCATGATTTCATCCTTTCCAATTGCCTATACGTCATGCTATCTTAGGCTGTTAAGTTAGTGACATCTAACCGTATTATATAGCATCACTGTATCTAATTGTCTGTAATTGTTATCAATATTATCAGCACTCTTTTCACATATATAAACTCTCATATATATTATCTCTCTATAAATCATTTTGCACATACATATAGCATCATTATAATATACTTAAGTTTCTAACATACTACTTCATATATATAATCCAAGCACCAATCTCTCAGGTGTTCCCTGATTAATAATAGTTACATTATATTATCGCCACCTAACATTCAGTATAACACATCAAACACAAAAAGGAGTACATTTTTATGCACTCCTTCTTGTATGAAATACAGTACACTTCCTAACGCCTTAACGATAATCTTAAGATTGTTTATCAACATACCGTACTAATTATTATATAATATATTTCCAAATCCTATTATTTGGCTACAATGTTAAAGATCTTTCCTTTTACATAGATTTCTTTTACAATGTTCTTTCCTTCAAGGAAGTTAGCAACTGTCTGAACTTCATGAGCTTTAGCTTTTACTGATGCTTCATCTTCTTCACGACCTACTTTTACAGTTCCTTTTACTTTACCATTAACCTGAATTGCGATCTCAACTGTATCTTCAACTGTCTTAGCTTCATCATACTCTGGCCATGTTGTATTATAAAGTCTTCCTTCAAATCCTTCAATCTCCCATAATTCTTCTGTCATATGAGATGCTACAGGATTAAGTAATACAAGTAATGTCTTAAATTCACCTCTTGTTAATGAACCTGCTTTATAGAAGTCATTAACAAGTGACATTAATGCTGCAATCGCTGTATTGAACTTCATTGCTTCATAATCTGTACTTACTTTTTTGATTGTCTGATGCATCTTAGTCTCTAATTCTTTTGAGTATCCATCATTACTATTATCTACCATATCCTGTAATTTCCATACTCTTTCAAGGAATCTTCTACAACCTCTTACACCTTCATTAGACCATGATGCACTAAGTTCGAATGCTCCGATAAACATCTCGTATGTTCTAAGTGTATCTGCACCGAATTCATTAACAATATCATCCGGATTTACAACATTACCTCTTGATTTTGACATCTTCTCGCCATTATTTCCAAGAATCATACCATGGCTTGTTCTCTTCATATATGGCTCTTTTGTACTTACAAGTCCCTGATCATATAAGAATTTGTGCCAGAATCTTGAATATAATAAATGAAGTGTTGTATGTTCCATACCACCATTATACCAATCAACTGGTAACCAGTAATCAAGTGCTTCTTTGCTTGCAAATGCTTCTGTATTGTGTGGATCTGTATATCTTAAGAAATACCATGATGATCCAGCCCACTGTGGCATTGTATCTGTCTCTCTCTTAGCCGGTTTACCACATTTTGGACATGTTGTATTAACCCAGTCTGTCATTGCTGCAAGTGGTGATTCACCATTATCTGTTGGCATATAGCTCTCTACTTCAGGAAGTTTTAATGGTAATTCGCTCTCTGGTACAGGTACATATCCGCAGCAGTCACAATGTACAATTGGAATTGGTTCACCCCAATAACGCTGACGTGAGAATACCCAGTCTCTTAATTTGTAATTAACTTTTTTGTGTCCGATACCTTTTTCTGTTAAAAATTCAATAATCTTAACCTTGGCATCAGCAACTTCAAGTCCGTCAAGGAATCCTGAATTAACCATCTTACCTGTCTTAGTATCTGTATATGCTTCATTAGTAACATCTCCACCAGCTACTACTTCAATAATTGGAAGACCAAATTTCTTAGCGAATTCAAAGTCTCTTGTATCATGTGCAGGAACTGCCATAATTGCACCTGTTCCATATGTCATTAATACATAATCTGAGATCCATACTGGTGTTTCTTTTCCATTTACAGGATTAATTGCTTTTATGCCTTTAAGTTCAACACCTGTCTTATCTTTAGCAAGTTCTGTTCTCTCAAAGTCAGATTTTTTCTGTGCTTCCTGTCTATATGCTACTATCTCATCATAATTCTCAATAATATCTTTGTATTTATCAATAAGAGGATGTTCTGGTGATATTACCATATATGTTGCACCAAATAATGTATCTGGTCTTGTTGTATATATAGTAAGTTTATCTTCAACACCTGTAAGTGCAAAATCAACTTCAGCACCTTCTGAACGTCCAATCCAGTTCTTCTGTGATACTTTTACTTTTTCTATATAATCAACGTCATCAAGTCCTTCAATAAGTTTGTCTGCATATTCTGTTATCTTAAGCATCCACTGGCTTTTTACTTTGTGTACTACAGGACTTCCACATCTCTCACATACACCATTTACTACTTCTTCATTAGCAAGTCCGACTTTACATGATGTACACCAGTTAATTGGCATCTCACTCTTGTATGCAAGTCCTGCTTTAAATAACTTTAAGAAGATCCACTGTGTCCATTTGTAATATTCAGGATCTGTTGTATTAATCTCTCTGTCCCAGTCGAATGAATATCCAAGTGACTTTAACTGTGCTTTAAATCTTGCTACATTATTCTTAGTAACTTCCTTTGGATGAATCTTATTCTTAATCGCAAAGTTCTCTGTTGGAAGACCAAATGCATCCCAACCCATTGGATATAATACATTGTATCCTTGTAATCTTCTCTTTCTTGCAATTATATCAAGTGCTGTATATGGTCTTGGATGTCCAACATGAAGTCCCTGTCCTGATGGATATGGGAATTCTACAAGTGCATAATATTTAGGTTTTGTTCTGTCATCAGATACCTTGAATGCTTTTTCTTCATCCCATATATCCTGCCATTTTTTTTCAATTTCTTTTGGTGAATATTCTTTACTCATCTTTTTATTTCCTCCAGATTCTATTATTTTTCTAACTAACAAAACCCCTTCCGTCTCAAATAGAGACGAAAGGGGTCATTTCGCGGTACCACTCTAATTCATCATTATCAACAATGATGCTCTTATTATTCTATAACGTGAATCAGCCGTCTGTACCTACTATATCGTTCAACACAGATACTCCGAGGCGAGTTCAATTAAGTCCGGCACTGCCTTTCACCATACAGCAGCTCTCTGAAGCCATTCTGTCATCTACTATTCCTCTTCCTAGTATTTATCTTATTTTCTTTAGAGATATTTAATATATTAAAACAGCAGTTTTTTTTTGTCAAGATTAAAATTAACATTAGTATATATAATTACAAATTTATTAACTAAATAAATCAGCCAAAAATACCGAACATAAAAATATAGTAATGTTGAAGTTATTCTTTTATCATCTTCAACATTACAATAATTCACGGAGGTAGATTAAATGTCAAAAAAATATGTACTTTTAGGAGAGCTTCAGCCTGGCATGATGGTCGCCGATGATGTGTTTTCCGATAGCGGACAGCTTATATTAGCTGCCAATTCCATATTGACTGATTCAGCTATCTATAAACTTGAATGTCATAAACTGTTTGATATTCCAATATCTGATCAGCCAATTCTTAATGTAGAAGATACTGAGAGTTATTACAGTAAAATGAGAAAAACTCCTGAATTTCGTGAATTTCGTGGTGAATACTTCAAAGAAGTTAACGAGATTAAGGCTTCTTTACAGAATATAATGGATAACAAGGATGTTAGTTATTCCGACCTTGTTGATGGAACACTTGCACTAAGACCACCTAATTCAACATCTTATCATATGTTTGACCTTCTTCATAACATAAGAGAATTAGATGATCTTACATTCACTCATAGTGTTAATGTAGGCATTATATGTTCCATAATGGGATCGTGGCTCGATCTCGCAATTGATGATATTCGTGTTCTCACTCTTTGTGGTCTTCTCCATGATATTGGTAAGTTAACAATTCCGCCGGAGATACTTCTAAAGCCAGGAAAACTTACTTCAGAAGAGTACGAGATAATGAAGAATCATACAACTAACGGATATACCATTCTTCTTGACAAAGATCTTGATCCTCGTGTTAAAAATGCAGCTTTTATGCATCACGAGAGATGTAATGGTGCTGGTTATCCATGAAAACTTACAGGTTCAAAAATATCATCTTTTGCAAAGATTGTATCAATTGCTGATGTATACGATGCCATGACTGCAACAAGAGTATATAGAGAACCTATATGCCCATTTTCCGTTATTGAAACATTCGAATTTGGACTTGATATATATGATCCAAGATACCTTATGACATTCCTTGAGAACATAAGTGAATCTTATCTTCACAACAATGTAAAACTTAATGATGGCGAAGTTGCAGAGATTGTATATATCAACAAACAGAATCTTTCAAGACCTATGGTTAAGACCAAAGATAACTTCATTGATCTTGCCCAGAATCCAAAACTTAGAATAGTATCACTTGTATAATATACAAAAATACCCTATATCCGATATTACTTAGCTACATTTTCAAATATGCACACTTACTTATTCAGACCTTTTGTAAAGAGTGTTTGAAAATTCCTTATTCAGTAGCTATCAATCAGGTATAGGGTATTTTTATACTTATTTATCTTCTATTAATCACGCTTATAGGGTATTTTTTATACTTATTTATCTTCTATTAATCACGCTTATAGAGTATTTTTTATACTTATTTATCTTTTATTAATCACGCTTATAAGTTCTTTTGTAACATTATCAAATGTATGTGTCTTTTCTGTCTTTTCACATCCTGAGGCTGCTATTTTCTCTAAAAGCTCTTCATCATCAAGCAGTCTGTTAATCCATTCCACAGCTTGCTCTATATGTGCAAGATTATAAAAACATATATCTTCTCCATCTGTATATTCTTCAGCTAAATATCTGCTTGTATCTGTAAGTGACACAGCTGAGTTTAGCATACTTGTATATACTCTGTCATGTGCTCCATCCTTAAACCATGGCATTACATTAAGTGATATCTTCGCATCATATATTGCATCTATGCAGCCCTTTGTATTAACACCACCATGTCTTATAATATTCTCATGTTTTTTACATTTTAAAAGTTCATATCCGGCTCCATAAGTATTAATTTTTATACCACTATCGGCAATTGTCCCTATCACCTTTTCTCTGTAATAAAAACGTACATATAGATCAATAAATGTCATATTGGAATGTAATCTTTTAAGCTCATTATTATCTACATCTATTCCTTCTCTTATAAGATGTTCATTAAAAGCCTGCTCCATTGTCTTTTCATTATTGCTTATAAGATCGTCAATAATTCCTCTGTAAAAATCTTCATATTCTTTGTCTATTCTTGTTATATACTTATCAAATGTATTGCATGGTGTAAAATTACCTGTAAATATTACATCTGTCTTTTTATATCGCATGGGCATAATCTCTCTTTTTAACCTTGTACCACATAGTGGAATAAAATAGTCAGCATCGCACTCTTTGTAATATTCTCTCATATATTCTCTATGTGTCCTGTCTATATTAATCTGTTTGTACATTCTTGGCAGACTATTATAATACTTATAATAATACATTGGATGATCAACTACTATATTGATACATTCTATATAAAATTCATCAAAAAATAATCTGCCTTTAGCATCAAGAAATATCTTTTCTCCACTTATCCCATTAAAATTGTATGTGATAAAAACTGTATTGCCAATCTCAGTATACTCTTCAAGTGCTTCTATCTGTTCATCGCCCAGACTAATATCATATATGAATGTCTCATATCCATATTTCTTAAGATATATATTGAGTCGCTTTGAGAAGAACTCAAGTGTCTCTGTCTGCCCCTTTAATAATATTATCTTTTTCATACTCACATCTCCTCATAATCATCAAGTTTATTAATCTTCCTGTCATAAGTAAGTATTCCATTCACTTCGTCTTCAACATCAGATAATTGTGTATATACATCTGCCACAAGCCCTTTTTCCTTAAGATTCTCTATCTCACTTTGCAATCTTTTATAAGCCATTCGAAACTCCCATGGTGAAGCACAAGTTTTATATCCATATATTCTGTCTGAATATGAATGTCCTTTTACATAATATGCATATCCACCATATTCACTACATACATAAGGTCTTTTATCTCTCTTTACTTTTATTTTTTCAAAATAAACATGATCACTTTTTACATCTGAACATCCTTTATCTATCCATCCACTTGCAGAATCAACAAGCCTTGTTCTATCCATCTTCTTAACCATTAAAGTAATCTTTGCAGAATCAAACTGTCCCCAGCCTTCATTAAATAGAATCCACATCCCAATACATGGACAATTATACAGATGTTTTATTGTATCTCTACATTCTGTTATCCATTCACGTCTTCCTTTATAACTGTTTCTTCCAAAGATATCATACTTTCTGTCATCTACAAAACGCCTTACAGCAGGTATCACTGTCGGAAGTATTGTAAACAAAAATATATTATATCTGCCGCCTCCATTTACCATATCCTGCCATACTATCATTCCTTTTACATCGCATATATAGTAATACACTAATGGCTCTATCTTGATATGTTTTCTTACCATATTAAAACCAAGTTTTTTTACCGCATCTATATCCTCACGTATTATATCATACGATGCCGGTGTCATAAGCCCATCTGAATAGTAACCCTGATCAAGAATTCCATGCATATAATATGGATGATTATTAAGATATAGACATGGATGCCCATTCTTATCTGGTCCTACAGAATATTTTCTCATTGCAAAATATGATTCTACTCTGTCATCACCAGCTTCGATATACAGATTATACAAAAATGGCTTTTCCGGTGTCCATTCACATATATCTGTACAGTCATCAAAGTCAATTACAACTGTTTTTTCATTAGAATGTACCTCTTTTATCTTAATTCCAAGTACAGATACTGTTATCTTTTTAATAACCGGATATCTGGTATATATCTTTAATATGACCTTTTTTTCATCTAACTTTGGTGTAATCTTTATATCTGTAATGTAATTATCCGGAACCCATTCACACCATACAGTCTGCCATATTCCACTCTGTGCAGTATAGAACATTCCTCCCGAATCAAGTTTTTGCTTGCCTCGTGCATGATATGACATATCTGTTGCATCACTTACTCTCACTAATAGAGTATTATGTTTTTCAACTGTCTCTGTCACATCAATACTAAAAGGCAGATATCCTCCTGTATGATTCTTCACACATCTGCCATTCCACCATACACTACACTTCTGATCAACTGCACCAAAGTGAAGTATAAGTTTCTTATGCTGTGGTATCTCATCAAAATCAATATATCTCTCATAGAACAGATACTGTAACGGTTTTAGCTGTCTCTCAACACCAGACAGAATACTCTCCGGTGAATATGGCACAAGAATTATTCCGTCAAACTTCTGTGGCCTGTCTTTTGAATCACTTATCGCATATCTCCAATATCCATTAAGATTAATAAAGCTGTCTCGCTTAAGCTGTGGACGTGGATATTCATCAAGTACATGTTCAGGATCTATCTTCTCACCGTATGATGTCGTAAGTCTATTTTTTATTTTATTATTTTTTCTATAAAAAAGTGTTTTTATTGCTTCCCCAATATTCATATTTTGATCTCCTTTGCCTACATTTTATGTAAAACAAACCAATTACTATCCATTATTCCCTATAAAATAAATCTTCCTTGTTAATATCGAAAAAAGAGACGGCTTTTTTTAGCTGTCTCTCTTGTTTTATAGAAATATTATATGCAAATATTCCTGATTTTACTATGTTATTTTTATTATATAAGCTGGCTCTAATTATCTACTCAACATCTGTTAACTAACTGTTACATTTCATTACATAATCCATGAACTTATACTTGTTAATTGCCGGACTAAAATAATATCCCTGAAGAAAATTGCATCCTATCGCTATAAGTTCATTCTTAATCTCTTCACTGTCAACATATTCAGCAACCACTCTAAAATCAAGATTATGTCCAAGCTTCGTTATTGCTTCCACTATATCTCTGCTTCGCTTATTAGTTATTATCTCTTTTACAAGACTTCCATCAAGCTTAACATATCCAAATCTGTTATTCTGAAGATATTTAATTGATGTATGTCCCATGCTAAAGTCATCAATAGCGACACCGATATCATTACTTGCAAGATATTTTATATTCTCTGTAATATTAGCATAGCTAAACATTGAGCTTTCTTCTGTTATCTCAAGGCAGATACATCCACATACTTCATATTCTTTAACTTTTGCTATTACAAAATCAAGAAATGCTCTGTCATTTAAGAGATCCGAATTAATATTAACCGAGATCTTTATTCCATAGCCAAACTTCTCTTTAAAAAGTCTGGTATCCTGACATGCCTTATCTACTATAACTTCGCATAATTCCTTAAACATATATCCTTCCTTGGCTATCTCAGTAACAAGTGATGGAAACATATACTCTCCATTATACTTCCATCTAAGCAGTGCCTCTCCTCCATAACAGAGTCCATCTCCGCCATTTTGTGGCTGATAAAACAGTTCTATATTCTGTTTCTCAATATCAATTATAAGCTTCTCAAGTATCTCTCTTGACACTCTTCCTCTATCATCTTCATAATTTATGAATTCCATAGCTTCCTGTGTCTCTGAAGCTCTCATATATTCTCTCTTCATTGAATCTATTATAGCAGATTCACGTTTAACTTTTACCATCTCCTGTGCCTTTACAAAAGGAATATATACAATCACTCCAACAATAAGCATAATTACTTGCAAAAGTATTCCACTTATATTATGTCCTGATGCAATATAACCACTTATAAAAACCGGTGCATTAGACCATATTTTACCATCTCGTATCACACTGTCACTAAACATACCTGCTGATACTGCAAGATATATCATAATCTTTGATATAGCTGGCGATACAAGAAATGGAATCATAAGAAATGGATTAAATACTACCGGAAGTCCATATACCATTATGTCATTAATATTAAATATCAATGTCGGAAATGCACACTTAACAAGATTCTTAACATTTTCTGACTTTGTGCATATAAGTAAAGCTATAGCAAGTGACATCATATTGCCAATCCCGCCAATGTTAGACATTGAATTCAAAAATACCACACTTACTCTTCTTCCTGTAAAAGTTATAATATCACTCGAAAGATTATATACTCTTCCCATAATCTCATTTCTTCCAACACCCATAAAAGTAAGTATGTCTTCAGATAAGAATGCTATTATCTTCTTCATAAAGCCATTATCGCCTCTTACATATATTCTCAGTATGCTCTTTGTCACATATTCAATTATATTGTCGCATCCTGTAAGCACATTCACAAGTACATTAAAGACAGCAAATATCATTACTGTTAATGTTAATGGCACTATATATTGATTAACTGAAAAACTGTTAATCTCTTTTTCTCCGACATATTTGTATTTGTATGCATTACTCTTTCCTGCAATTGCAAAAAATATCTTTGTAGATACAATAGCCACAATGGATGCCCAAAAAACTGCATCTGTATCCATATATCTCCACGTTGAATGTATATCAATTGTTGCAAGTGATGCTACAAAACTGCACATAGTATTAAGAACTGCAACAAACATCAATGATGCATTACCTTTTGTAAATCTTCTTGAATAATTGTATGCAATAGCAACTGCAACATATACTCCAAATATTCCAAATGTACACCTGTTAATTGCAAGAAGCATTCGTCTGCACTGTATACCTGCTGCATTTACTACAAAAAAACGCCTGATTGTATCTATTGGCAGCGATAATATCACATCTGATATTATTCCAAGAAGAATCACTGGCATAAGACCTTCAAATGCTCTTTTTACTGATTTCAGCAAATCATTACATTCCAAAAAATCTATAAGTTTTAATAACACTTTCTTCATCTCAATCCCCTAACAACCTTAATTTCTAACTAGAGAGATTATAACATACTTTTTAGTTTACCTAAATAAATCAAAAGTACTATTTTCAACAAGTTTTATAAAATTGTGTCAATTTTTCAGTATTCTCAAATAGACTAATTATTATTTTTTATTTTTTTATTTTATCAATCACTTCATAAAGTTTTTCAAAATAATCTTCAAAAGTCTTTCTGCAACATGATGGATTATCAATTGTAATTCCGCCCTTTTTAAGTCCTATAAGTGCAAAAGACATAGCTATTCTATGATCTTCATAAGTCTCAACAATAGAATCTGTAACTTCTCCCGGATATATTGTAAGCGAGTCTTTCTCTTCTTCACATCTTATCCCCATCTTAACAAGTTCCGTTTTCGTCGCTTTTATTCTGTCACTCTCCTGTAATCTTATATGTCCAATTCCCTTAATTTTTGTCATATTTTTTGCAAATGGTGCAAGTACTGCAAGCGTCATAGTCTGATCTGAACAGCTTCCCATATCAACTATACCAAATTCATAGTTCCCACGTTCAGGTGGCATAACCTCTATATCACCATTTTCATTAGTACTTATGACGCATCCTGCTTTTTCAAGAATATCAACAAATCTTATATCTCCCTGCATTGAACTCTTCTTCACACCGTTTACACAAGCTCTTACATTCAGAAGTGGCGACATTGCATAAAAATAGCATGCTGCAGATACGTCCGGTTCAACATCATATTCGCATGCTCTATATGTCTGTCCTGCCTTAATATGATATATATTGTCATTCTTCTCTACTTTTACTCCGAATTGTTCCATCATCTTAAGTGTAATATCAATATATGCCATACCATGAGTTCCTATTACCTCGATATCCATATCTCTCTCAAACATAGTAGATACAATAAGAAGTGCACTTAAGAACTGACTACTGTTATCTATATTAACATTTATCCTGTCTGTCTTTTGACCATTACCTTTTATAGTGAAAGGAAAATGTCCTTCTTTCTCATGATAAGATATATCTGCTCCAAGTTCTCTAAGTGACTCTATAAGTGGTGCCATTGGTCGCTTCTTCATCTGCTCTGATGCATCTATATAATATTCACCACTAAAACTAAGCATTGCTGTAAGAAATCTTGCTGCAGTTCCTGCACTTCCAACATATATCTTTGCTTTATCCTTTGGTATCTGTCCGGAAAGTCCTCTTACACTCACTTGATTCATATCCTCATTAATCTCAACTTCATATCCAAGTTCAATAAGGCACTTTAAAAAATGTCTTGAATCGTCACTGAATAAAGCTCCTTTTACTGTTGTCTTTCCGTCTGCCAAAGCTGCTATTAAAAGGGCTCTGTTAGTAATACTCTTTGATCCTGGGACTTCAACGCTAAACTTTGCATTATCTCTTACATTTACTTTGTTAATTAATATCTGTTTATCCTTAATCATATCTCACTTATTACCTCTTTCTATTTTCTAATATTTTCTAATCTGTAATATTTATCCTGTTCATTTTTTATTTTATCAGCAATCATATCACATATCTTCAATTAAGCTATTTGTAATTTATAACATCTTTATTTTATATTTTCATATACTAGTATATCGATTTAACGCCATAAAGTAAATTATTTTTTTAATTTTTTTATTTTTCTCTTCTATTAATATTAGTATACTGATATAATAATCATTGTATTTTACGAATTACATTAAAAAACAGGAGGGGGATCTTTTTCTATGTATTCAAAGAATGATATATGTATTAACCCACCTATGGGATGGAACAGTTATGATTACTATGATACAACTGTAACAGAGGATGATCTTAAACGCAATGCAGACTATATGGCGAATAATCTCTTACAATATGGATATGAATATATTGTTGCAGATATCCAGTGGTCTGATTGTAATGCCGGCACTGACAGAGAACATTATCAGTATATTCCTTTTAGTCATTTTGAGATAGATGAATATGGCAGACAGCTTCCGGCTGTTAACCGTTTTCCATCTGCAAAAGATAATTCTGGCTTTAAACATATTGCTGATTATATCCACAAAAAGGGGCTTAAATTTGGTATACATATAATGCGTGGTATCCCAAGAATTGCTGCTCATAATCATCTGCCTATTAAAGGCACTGATACAACTGCAGATAAGATTGCTAATCCATATTCAATATCCAGATGGAATCCTGATATGTATGGTGTAAGAAGTGATATATATGGTGGTCAGGAATATTATGACTCAATATTCAGACTATACGCTGACTGGGGTGTTGATCTTGTAAAAGTTGATGACATCTGCAACACTAATATGTATCCATACGATCCATATTCCGGCAAAGCTGAGATTGAGATGATATATAATGCAATCAAGAATTGTGGCAGACCGATGGTTCTTAGCCTTTCACCGGGTCCTGCTCTTATCGAACATGCATCTCACATGCGTAAATATGCTAATATGTGGCGAATAACAGATGACTTTTGGGATAACTGGGAGCTTTTAAAAGCTATGTTTGAAAGATGTGATTTATGGCAAAGACAAGTAAGTGCAGGTTGTTTTCCTGACTGTGATATGATACCTATAGGTAAAATCGGCAAAGCATTCAATGCCTTAAGAACATCTAACTTCTCTTATGATGAAGAGAGACTTCTTATGTCTCTATGGTGTATCTTCCGTTCTCCACTTATACTTGGTGGTGAACTTAATGAACTTACCAAAGAAGAAACAGATATTATTACTAACGAACATATTCTGTATATGAACACTTCATGCCATGGAGCCTGTCAGATATTCAGAGATGATAATGAATGTGCATGGATTACTTTTGACAATAATTCTGCTTCATTCTTCGTTGCATTATTCAATCTGTCTGATACTATTCAGGTTGTAACAGTATCACCTGATGAACTTGCCTTATATCTTAGAGATGAAGGCATAACACTCTCTGAATCATTCAATCTGTTTGATTGCTGGGAGAGTAAAACACTTGGTAATATTGATTCATCTGGCAGTATATTTGCCACTCTCAATCCACATAGTGCCAGTGTTTTACGCATAAATCTATAAGTTTTTGGAGTTGATTATTTTGATTTTTTTATTACTTGTACCTGTCTATCTTGCTATTAACGGATATATATTATTCCGTACAAGCAAATGGCTTAGAATATGTACAACATTTACTCATTCTAATATATGGGCCTGGTGTTATATGGGCATATATATATTATTGGCTTTTTCATTGCTATTTGCATTCATTCTGCCAAAATCCAGATTGCAGCTTGCAATCAAACATATAAGCAATTATTGGCTTGGAACTTTTATGTATACAATAATCTTCATCGCTATTGGCGATTTTATAAAGATAGTTCTAAGAAAGCTAAATATGTTACCTGATAATATATACCATTCCGACAAAAGTTTTGTTATTGCCGGAAGTGTTGTACTTGCTCTTATTGTATCACTCAGTGTCTACGGAATTGTACATGCTCATAAGCTAAAAGTTGTTGACTATACTGTTAATATCAATAAACCATGTGTAGGTAATGATTCTCTTAAGATTGTTCTTATATCTGACCTTCACTTAGGATATAGCGTAGGTGTTAAAGATATGGAAGATATGGTTCGTAAAGTCAATGCTCAGAATGCTGATATAGTAGTTCTTGCCGGAGATATATTCGATAATGACTATGATGCTCTTGATGATCCTGACAGATTATGTGAGCTTCTTGGTTCTATGAATAGCAGATATGGTACTTATGGATGTTATGGCAATCATGACATCGAAGAAAGACTTCTTGGTGGATTCTCAGTTGATTTTAATAATAATAATCTGCGTGATGAGAAGATGGAAGATTTTATGAAAAAAACCGGAATACATATGCTTCTTGATGAATGTATTCTAATAAATAATTCTTTTTATCTTGCCGGCAGACTTGATATTGAAAAACCGGGAAGTGCTAATATTGACAAGAGACTTACTGCTAATGAACTTCTAGAAGGTATTGATTATTCAAAACCTGTTATTGTAATGGATCATCAGCCTAAGAAGCTCAAAGAACTGGCAAATGCCGGTTGCGATCTTGATCTTAGTGGCCATACACATGATGGACAGCTATTTCCAGGCAATGTCGTGTCAGGTATCGTATGTGAAAACGTCTGTGGTCTTAAAACAGTTGGCAATATGACATCCGTTGTAACTGCCGGTGTAGGTCTGTGGGGACCTAATATGCGAGTTGGAACAACTGCAGATATTACAGTTGTTAATGTGAATTTTAATAATAATTAGAAAAACAGGTTGGAAATTCAGTATATTATATGATATGTATTTTGATTATTCTTTGTCTAATAAAGAATTATACATCATCATTGTACTTATATTTCCAACCTGTATTTTTTTCTTATATGTTTTTATTCTTAATGTTTTTATTCTTATTCTACATTCTTAAGTGCTTCATCAAGTGGTATTTTACTAATCTTTCTCATCTGTAATGCAGCAATTATTCCATAAGAAGCTACACTCATTATAAACATTGTAATATAGATATCTGGTCTTATCTTAAGCATAATCCAACCACCCATATCAGCCATCATATATCTGTAGATCTCTTCAATTATCAAAGTTGATACCGGAAGACTTACTAAGATCCATAGTATAACAACAATTGTAGTTGCCATAACATATAATCTTCCTATCTCGCCATTAGTATATCCAAGAATCTTAACCATTGATATTGAAAGCGAATTCTTCTCAATTATAATCTTTGTAAGCAGATATACAAGAATTATAAACATTATAATTGCAAACATCTTAACAAGTTCAAACATTCCACCCATTGATACTTTTAACTGCCTTGTTGTCTTTGTAAGATCATCTTCTGTAATCTTAGTATATATATAATTACTATCAATATCAGTCAGTTCTTCATCCGAAAAATATCCGGTATAATATTCACTGTCTTTATCGAACACTTTTCTATATTCGTCATCATTCATAAATATTGCAAGCCCTGCCGGATAGCTATAAGTTCCTTTTATCTTAAAATCATACGTTTTATCACTGTATTTTTCTTTTAAGGTAATAACATCGCCTACACTAAGTTCATACTTATCCAGATATCCTTCAGATGCATATACTCCATCTGATGGAAAATCTGCATTAAGATAATCGCTATCATCTTGTATGCCATATACAGATACTTCATCAGCTTTTGATTTTTCTACAGTTGTCTTAAGTGATGTCATAAGATATCTTTCTGCTCCATCAATCTGTGTATCAACAGGAGTTTTTAAAACATATTGATATCTACATATCATATTATCGATAATCTCATCACCATAATCATTAAGAAGTGGTTTCATAAACAATCCGAATAAAAGTAAAAGATTAGCAAATACAATTCCTATCAGAAGTGTAATGTATCCTGACATATTTTGAAGAATTATTCTCATTCTAAAACGGCGTATGAATTTTATATCCGGTAATCTTGTTGCTTTCTTATTTTTATTTCTGCTAAGATCATGTCTTAGGAATTTGAGTGGTGATATCTTAAGCTTATGTGCTACTATTACAACATTAATAAATATCATTATTATAACCGGTATTACAGTTGTAAGTACAAAAGCATCTGCATTCCAAAGCGTCTTATATGTAGGTAAACTGTAACTTCCATAATACATTGAGGCACATACATCCTTAAACCATGTATATCCCATAATATTACCAACTAATGCTGCTACAAGTGTGACTATAACCGGAAGAACTGTATAATGTCTTGTAAGTTCGCTTCTTGTATATCCGGTTGCTCTTAGTGTTCCTATTATTGATGATTCTTTTGCTATTGTATTAGTTGTTGTAACAGCAAATATGAATGCCATAATTGCAATAAGAATATAGAGAAGAATTATCATCATTGATCTGTCGCTTCCCATATCATCACCTGTAAAATTAATTGCCTGATTCTGATATCCTGGAATATAGCTCTTAAGTATTCCATTAGCAGCCATAACTTTCATAAGTTCTTCTGCTCTTGTCTTCTCTGCTTTCTCATCTGTTGGTTCTTTATCATATTTCCATGAATAATTATATCTCATAGTACCTGTTGTAATTCTATCAAATTCTTCATCTGTAACTGCTGCAACTGAGAATTTCACTGCATCAAACATCATATCTGTATTATCTGAGAATAATGCACTGTAATCTGAGAATGCTACAAGCCCTGATATTGTATATTCTTTGTCTTTTACTTTTATTATATCTCCTACTTTCAACTTGTTATTATCAGCATACATTCTGTCAATTACTATCTCATCATCATTACCAGGCATATTCCCTTGCATAAGACATATCTTATCAACATCTTTTCTAACTTTGTATATTCTAAGTGTTGATTCATATTCGCCATCACTATTATTATCAGTATCAAATTCCTGATAATAATTCTCATATATAGTAACGCCTTCATCCTCAACTGCCTTTACAAAATCATCTGTTGCTTTATCTTCAAGTATAAAATTACCATTTTCAATATTATATTTTTCAAAACTTTCATTATATGCTGTAATCATACTATCATCTGCTACAAGAAAACCTGATATAAATCCTATTGTCGCTGCCATAAAGATGAATATAACCAGATATTTGCCAATTTCTCCCTTAAGCTCTCTTGGTATTCTCTTAATCAAAGGACTCTTCATACTTTCTCACCACCCTACCATTCAAGCTCTGCAGCCGAAATTTTATTATCATTAATATAATTCTTTCTAATACTGCCATCTTTTAACTTTATAACTCTGTCTGACATATTCTTAATTGCATCATTATGGGTTACCATAATTACTGTATTACCATATTTTTGATTAACATCCTCAATAAGTTTTAGAATCTCTTTTGATGTATTATAGTCAAGTGCACCTGTTGGTTCATCACATAATAAGACATCCGGATTCTTTATTATAGCTCTTCCTATAGCTGTTCTTTGCTGCTGTCCACCTGATAATTGATTAGGAAGTTTATTCTTATGCTCTGTAAGTCCAAGTGTATCTATAAGTTCATCAAGTTCTAATGGATTCTTACTAAGATATGCTCCAACTTCTATATTCTCTTTAACTGTCAGGTTAGGAATCAGATTATACATCTGGAATATATATCCAAGATGATCTCTTCTGTAAGCTGTGAGTGCTTTATCTTTCATATCTCCGGTCTTATGTCCGTCTATTGATATATATCCTTCATCAGGTGTATCAATTCCACCAATAATATTAAGCAACGTTGACTTACCTGAACCAGATGGTCCAAGCAGAACTACAAATTCTCCTTTTTTAACATCAAAGCTTATACCTTTTAATATTTCAACACGATTAACACCATTACCATAGCTTTTATGTAGATTATTAATTTCCAGTAACATTTCTCATACCTTCTTTCATATATTTAATTAGTTTATAACTTTATATTTCCAACCAGCAGCAATCTGGTCTTTGACTAATTTATGATAGTTACAACTAACTTTAGTTATATAATACTCTTATAGTCAAAAAAAATAAACACCTCTGTTGATATATTTTTCTCAACAAGGGTGTTTTATCTTTATATTATATGAAAGTGTAACTACAAAACTTTTAGATATTCTATATGAGTTTCGCTTATATAATTTTGAACTAATATATTACTATGCTGGCATAGCATCTTTTGCATTTACATTTGTAACATTTGCAACATTCCAGTTAAAAAAGCTCTTAACTTCTGATATGTATTTTTTAGGTGATACAAGATAACTTTGAAGATGATCTGCACCATTTACAAGGAATAATTTCTTTTTTGCACCACATGCCTTATAATTTCTGCATGACATCTCCATTGGAACAAATGCATCATCTTTGCCATGAACAAAGAATACAGGTATCTTACAATTTTTCATTACTTTTGTTATGTCAATGTCATTAAAGCAATATCCTGCTTTTTTCTTGCAAAGTTTATTCACTGCCTGTACAAGTTTTGTTGCTTTCATGTGCATCATAACTCTTGGAAATCTGCTTACCATCTCGTATGCTGATGTATATCCGCAATCGGCAATTATACCTTTTACCATAGGAAGTTCTAATTCTGATGCCATAAGCACTGTTGCAGCTCCCATTGATACACCTGCAAGATATATTGGTATGTCAGGATAATTTCCATTAACATATTCAACCCATCTCTTACAGTCATATCTCTCAAGCATTCCAAATCCAATATATTCTCCGCCGCTCTCACCATGTGCTCTTTGTTCTATGAATAATACTGAACTATCCTGTTCATAGAAACCTTTTCCTATAGCTCCACAATCTTTGTCCCATGTACCTCTCCATCCATGAAACATTATCACAATTCTCTTAGCATATGGATTATTAAGCATATGTCCATATAATCTAGTCCCATCATCTGCAAGTACTGATACTGTCTTAGTTTCTTGATTTAACAGCCAGTCTCTTTCTTTTTCACGAAATTCAACAGGACTTGTCACTTTTTCTTTTCCGGCCTTATTAATCATCTTAACTATAAAAGGCTCTTTTCCTATTGCCAAATCCAGAAACATTTCTTTTATCATTTTACTCACTACCTCACAAGTTTTTTTCATATACGATATATGTTAATATCTATTTCTGAAAAAAAGACTCATGAAATTCTGAAAAATTCTTAAACCTGTACCCACCTATGAGCAAGCTCACGTGGGTTTAGACCTTTTGACCCTGGCATTATTTATTGCATCTCTACATAGTATGGCAATTTTAAAATTGCTTTATATTGTGTTCCTTTTCTTATAATCTCTATATTACCATTAAGTTCTTTAGCAAGCTGTCTTGCAGAATGAATTCCAATATTACTGCTATCTACTTCATTACTTCTTATCTTGCCTATCATATTCTCAAATGATACTTCTACATACTTCTCTCTTAACTTACATGCTATTATAATCATCGCATCGGAATCTGCATACTTCTTAATATTAGATATAAGATTGTCAACTATTCTTGCAAGACAATCCACGTCAACATTAACTTTATACGAATCTGATATATTAATATCAAGATTAACATGAAAACCTTCACTTTCAAGATAATCTGCATTCTCACTTATAATCTGTGCAAACAGTGTATTACCGTCTATCTCTTCAAAGTTAAGTTTTCCTTTTTCAAAACTGTTTTCAGTAAGAAAATATGAGAAAAGTTCATCTGACATTCTCTTTATCTGTTCTGACGAATTATAAAGCCTTGCAAAACAGTCATGTATCTCTTCTTCACTCTTATATTGACCTTTCATGGCAAGTTCAAGAGTACACATCTGCCTTGTAAGTGGTGTTCTAAGATCATGTGATAACTCTGTTATAAGATCTCTATTCGCTTTTACAGCTTTTCTCTCTTTTTCCATTCGCTCTATAATTGATAATCTCATCTCATTAATATCTGATGCCAACCACCCTATCTCATCTTTTCTGTCAAGTCTTACTTCATAATCAAAATCACCATCTGCAAGCTTCATAGTTGCATAGGATAATTTTTTTATGTCGCTTACAGTCTTTCTAAGTATTGATAATAGTATAATTATAAAGACTACAACTGATATGAATATAGCTACTGTCTGTATAAGTGCATTATATCCTGTTCCTTTTTCATAGGATATTACTGTAACCATATCATCAGCTATATCAAGGACATATCTTCCTTTTGGACTTTTGTCGTCTTTGATAAAGTCATCAAATTTAATCTGTTTCTCATATCCTGGCATATATTGTTCAAATACTACTGAATTAACTATATACTCACCAAGAATTGTACTTCCCTTATATACTCCTATTGAGAATACAAATGCTATAAGAAGCTGTGAAAGAAGTGAAAATCCAAGTACTGTCTTATGAAGTGCTATCTTCTTCTCTACATTTTTTCTCCTATTCAACACGATAACCTTTCCCCCAAACTGTCTTTATTATCTGTGGTTTTTGTGGATCATCTTCAAGTTTCACCCTGAGTTTTCTTATATGTGCCATTATTGTATTTGCACTGCTTGCAAGATATGGTTCATTCCATACGCTTTCATATAAATTTTGCATTGTAAATATCTTACCACGATACTTAACCATCAGCTTTAGTATCTGATATTCTATCTCTGACAGATTAACATCTTCACCATCTTTTTTCACTTCATTATATTGTGCGTTGATAACTATGTTCTTATATTCATATACTTCATTAGCTGCCTGTTTTTTCTTTCCGCTATATACTTTATATCTTCTTAAAAGCCCTTTTATTCTTGCAAGAAGTTCTGAAAAAGAAAATGGTTTTACAACATAGTCATCACCACCACACGAAAATCCCATAGTAAGATCTGAATCCATTCCTTTTGCTGTTAAAAACAGTATAGGCATATTATATTTCTCTCTAAGTTTACTGCATACTTTTAATCCAGACATTCCCGGCATCATAATATCAAGAACAACAAGATCCACTTTATCATCTACAAGTTCTAATGCTCTCTCTCCGCAGTCTGCTTCAATCACATCATATCCTTCATTAACAAGCATCGTATGAAGCAGTTCCCTTATCTCATTGTCATCATCTACAATCATTATCTTCTCATGATCCATACATATCGCCTCACTCTTTTTTCTATTATACATTCTAGTACATCTTCTTATTAATTATCAACATCTAATATACTATTATCTCATACACATATAAGACGTTAATATACTATCTGTGTGGTTCAAAAAGATATAGCTCATGTAATGCTCGTGTACATGATATATATAAAGCATTTTTTGATATCTCATCTTCTGTGTCATTATCGCAATTAACAATTACTGCGTCAAATTCAAGACCTTTTGATACATGCTTTGACATAACTATTATGCCATCTTTAAGTACAGTTGTATTCTCTCGTATAAGTGATATATCCATATCTTTTTTAAGTTCTTCATATACTTCTCTTGCATAATATTCATCATCACACAGAATGGCTATGGTTCTATAATCATTCTTACTAATCTCTTTAATATACTGTCTCATCTTAGTAAATTTGTCACAGCTATCTGTATATCTTACTATCTCAGGCTTTTTGCCATGTCTTTCAAATGGTTCTATATTATCAAGTTTTGTTATTCCCTGAACAAACTGTGTTATCTCGTATGTTGATCTATAACTCTTATTCATTGATATATAACTTGCATCATCAAATATTGTACTTATTATATCTGATAATCTATCAACCGGTCTTAGATATACCTGATTTTCATCACCTAAGAATGTCTTAGGACACACGAACATCTTATTAATAATAGCATATTGGAATATATTATAGTCTTGCATCTCATCTACTACAAGATATCTCACAGAACCAAGTTGTCCACATCCATAATAATATACCTGAATATAGAATACTGCTAATACATCTTCATAACATATAAGACCATCTTCATTAAGATATCTCTCCATGCCAGGTCTTATCCCTCCAATATATTCAAGAAATTCTATATAAGTTCTTACAACTTCACTTGCATCTTTTATCTTCCTGTCACGTCTCTTAATATATGTATTAAGCTCATCAAAATACTCTTTTGAAGATTTATATCTGATTCTTTTTATTCTATCATCATCTTCTTTACTATGCAGTATATAGTTAATCTGATCATTCTTAATCTCATAATCGTCTTCTATACATATCATATCAACCATAAGATCATCCCATTCTTTTTCTGGAACATTATCCTCGCATAATTCTGGAAGTACTTCTGATATATAGTCTGAAAAAAGTGCATTAGGTGACAAAATAAGTACATTATCAGCTCTCATATGCTTTCTGTAATTATATAAAAGCCATGCTACTCTATGAAGTGCAACAACAGTCTTACCACTTCCTGCACATCCATTAATAACAAGTGTCTTTGCTTTATTATTACGAATAATAGCATTTTGTTCTTTTTGAATTGTAGCTGCAACCTGTCTCATCTTAGTAGCTGAGTTATTACTAAGTTCCTTAACAAGAACATCATCATCAATCTTAAGATCTGTATCCATATAATACAACATCTCGCCATCTTTTATCTTAAACTGTTTTTTCTCAGTAATCTCACCTGTGAATTCTCCATCCGGTGCATTGTATGAAGCCTTTCCTTTTTCATATTCATAATACATCGAACTAATAGGTGCTCTCCAATCATATATCCATGGCAGACTTTCATCATCGCTTCTGTATCCTGATAATCCTATATATACAGGAAGTTCGCTTTTATCTTCATCATATATAAAATTTATCTTTCCAAAATAAGGATTTTTAAGAGTCTTGCAAAGGATATTTCTATTCTTATTATAAAACTCAAGAAGTAACATATCCTGCTCTATATCTTCTTTATTAGCAAGCAGTTCTTCTTCATCCATATCCGAACTGTTATCCCACATAAATTCCTTCTGCTTTGTTATCTTCCTTTGCCACTTAATTATCATATCATCCATATCTGTTAATGATTTATTAAGACTATCAGTTATTAATTCAAAATACTTTTCTTCTGTCATATATTTTCACTACTCCTGTTCATCTAATATTAATATTCTATCCTGCAATTGCAAAACTTAAATTTTATCAACTCCATTTTTGAATTCTTTTCACAATTACAACTTATCTTCTAGGAAGGAATGACATGTATTACGTTATATAATAGCAATTCTTGCTGCATCTTCCATCAAATAGCTCGTCTATTATTCTCTGTCTATATATTGTGTTGTCATCTTCATTATATTCATCGCCATCTAGCGGCATGCTATCTAATATATCTAGAGTTTTTCTTACTGTCTCTATGTCTTTGAGCATACATTCTACATGTGCTCCTCTCCCAACAACCTTTAGATTAGTTATACCTATCTCATCAAGTGTCTTCGCTGCACATAATCCACATCCGGACATTCCGGGAACATACTCATCTTCTAACATCTCTATATCTTCTAACATATCTACATCTTTTGACACATCTTCATCTTCTAACATATCTACATCTTTTGACACATCTGCATCTTCTAACATATCTACATCTTTTGACACATCTGCATCTTCTAACATATCTCTATCTTCATCTTCTATGTAATTAACATCTCTATCATCACTTTCTGCTGCCTCTGACTTTGTGCTATCTTCATCTATACATGATATATACCCTTTAGCTTTTCTGCCTGCAGATATAGAATTGCTATTATCATAATTGCCTGTCTCATAAGGTATCATACACAGATGTGCGAGTTCATCACAATGAAGACTATTACAGTAAGAGCCATTATAATGACATTTCTCATTCATTAAAAAAGCTTCAAACTCTGCATTTTTATTATATTTTTTAACATAATCAATACATTCTCTCATCTGACTAAATGTATTCTTTCTATGGAATATATACCGTCTTATATTATATTTACTTACTAATTCTAAGGCTTTAGTATTATACTCCATACATTCGCCACTAAGATGTACATTAATTCTATCATACAACTGCCTGTCTTTCTCATACAGATATGCTATAAGACCAATATCTGCTATTATAAAATCACCAAACCCGATATTCCTTATATCGCTTATATATCCATCTATAATCTTATACTGTTCCTGTGTATAATATAATGCATTAAATGCAAAAGTTACCGGAACATTAAGCTCTTTATACATCTCATATAATATTGCTATATCTTCCTTAGTTCCTATCGAGACATTATAATACAAAACTTCTCTTCTGTTAAGCGGATATACATTACCATATCTTAAGTTCCATGAATAAGGCACATATCCTGCAAACACTTCATCTGCTCCTGCCTGCACATACAACGGATAATCCTCAATGCTTCCAAGACCTGCTGTTATCTTCATCATTCTTATTCACCACCATCTATAATATTTAGTTTCCAACACCTAAGTCACTAACATCCACAATCAACATATCATTTCACATATATCTTTTACAAAAAATCAAATACAATCCTACTAATTCTATTACTATCAGCTTCTCTTTTATCTTCACTCATATTAATGCCAGAACACTCTTTGGTAATATAATCTTTAGTAATATAATCATTAGTAATACAATTCTTAGCAATACAATCCTTAGTAATACAATTCTTATCACTATCATAATCTTTATAAAAATTATAATATCTATAATATTCTACATCATCTATAACATTCTCATTAAATGCAAAAATCGAATTATATCTTCCTACCATATTAAGATGTAATGGATATAAAAAAACTTTTTTCTCACATAATCTTCCACAATTAATAACTGCTTTTTGTCGTCCACGTTCTCCATTAACAAGCTTAGCATATAATGGGCAGTTGCCTGATGTATTCGTCTGGTAAAATGGAATCGTAAGTGCCATCTTAAGTGGCATGTCATATCTTATTGGATTACTCTCATATTCACACTCACTTACTTTATATTCTCTCATAAGATTAAGATAATCTTCATTAGACATCGCATTCTTAACATTATACATATCTTTATCAGTCAGCCTATTTTTATACTTCATCCTTGGATCTTTTCTATATTTGTTAATAAGAACTCCAAGAGATATTATAAAATATTCTCTATATCTGTCATCATTAAGCATATATAACATACCATAATCATTGACAACAATCCTTATATATACAGAATTCTCATTACACCATGTAATAAGCTTATCAAATAACTTAATATATCTGTCTATATCATCCTGACGCATATATGAACATTCTACTGTAATGTCAAGATTATTATCATGTGCTTTATTAATCATCTTAATAAGCATATCATCATCCGGAAAAAGATTAGGGCAAAAACTATTTCCTATATATACTCCATTAATCTTGTTATAATTGTCTTTTGTTAAGCTCACACCTGCATCTTTAAAATACTTAACAATATAATCTTTTATATTCATTGTAAGAAAGCTATCGTATAACAGATAGTTACTAATTTTTATAGCATATTTTTTCTTATCTATTTCTGATTCAATATTGTTAAACACTTTATTAAAATCATATCCTGCACATATCTTCTCTCTCTGACTTACAAAATCTTCTGGATATTCATAATCTTTATCTTCCGGATAATTACACATATATTTTGAAAAAGTATTATCATAATCTTCACTCTTAAGCATTATATATCGCCAGTAATGATTAACAGCAGCAGTTAATTTTGTATCAATAATATTATCTTCATCTAGATATTCCAAAGTAACTTCATCATAATATTTTCTATGACATATACTCTTATAAGATGTTTTTTTTACTATTATTGAATCATATCTTCCTGCATAATAATCATATATGTTAATTATCACAAATAGTGGAGACGTATTGTCTCCACTATACTTAATAATACTATCTGAATGTTCTTTTGTCATTCTTATTGTTAATTCACTGCCTGATATTCGTACTACTCTTAGTTCTCTTCCATTCACAACACAATTAAGCATTGATTCTGGCAGTAATTCATATATCTCATTCATACAACTGTACCACCGGCTGACTATCTATTCTCTCTATTCTTATCATATATGAACTTAAGACCTTTTAACAGAAGTTCGTCATCAAGAATTATCTTATGTTTACAATAAGGAACTACAACTTTAGAGAATCCTCCTGTTGCAACAATCATTGCACTATATCCAAGTTCTTCTTCTATTCTGTCTATCATTCCATCTATACATGCAGCATTACCATATATTATGCCACTCTTCATACAATCAATAGTATTCTTGCCAATTGCATGCTTAGGTGCTTCAAGACTTATCTTAGGAAGCTTTGCTGTACCTTGTGTAAGTGATTCTAAAGATACTCTTATTCCAGGAAGTATTGCACCACCTATATAATTGCCATTTTTATCAACAACAGATATTGTTGTAGCTGTTCCCATATCTATTATTATAGCCGGATATCCATAACATTTTATCGTTGCAACTGCATCTACTACAAGATCACTTCCGACCTGTTTTGGATTATCCATAAGAAGATTAAGTCCATTCTTAAGTCCCGGACCTACTACAACAGGTTTTACATTAACAACCTTATATACTGCTTCTTTGATAATATTATCAAGCGGAGGAACTACTGATGATAGTATCGCTCCATGAATATCACTTATATCAATATTATACAATTCGAGAACTGTCTTAATTGCTATTGCATATTCAAGTTCTGTTTTCTTAAGATCTGTTGATATTCTCTCTGTAAAATATATCTTTTCATCATCAATACATCCAACAACAATGTTGGTATTACCCATATCAAGTGCTATTATCATAATGTCCTCATCCCTTCTATTATTACTCTGACACAGTTGTAAGATAACTTGTCACAGCATACAAAACTGTTCCATTATATTCAACTTTAGACCAGCCATTATTAGTACCTATTCCAATTCTTGTAACTGTCTCTCCATTCTTAAGCACTGCAATTACATTAGAATCACTATCTGTACTTGGAAAATCTCTAAGATTAGTCTCTATCTTAGCTGTAACTGTCTCATTTACTTTTTCATATTTATATATATTAACATTATCTACTGTTTCTGCAACAGTTGCAGTCTCTTTTGTCTGTTCTTCTGTTGTGCTATTTTGCTCTTTTTTATCAGCTTCATCCTGTTCTTTAGTTATAAGATAATCTGAATATCCATATACTGTCTGACCATTATATTCAATCCTTGACCAGCCATTATCACCAATACCTGTTCTTGTGACATATTCACCATTCTTAAGTGCAACTATTACTGATGATGACTCTGACTGCATTGGATATATTCTAAGATTCGTAAGCTGTTTGGCTGTTACCTGTTCATTAACGTCTTCAAATGTAATACCAATCTCCGGATCTGCTTCAACAGCTTTTTGTGATTTACCGGACTTTGATTTTGCTACATCTGTATAACCAAAATATGCTACATTCATATCAACATCACCCTCTATACCATCAACACGTCCTGTTGAAGTATACTGCCACATACTATATATACCTGTATAATCAGGTTTTATTGAATCTGAATACTTAGTTGATATATACTGTGAGATCCATATATCATACTTAGATGACAGATCATCTGTATTCCAACATGTATTATTGATAAGTTCATTCTTTGAAGCATAGAACATTGGATTATATCCAGCTTTTCTTACAGCTTCAAGGAACACTTTTGCATTAGTAGTCCTCTGTTCAATACTAAGCCCATTCATTCTATTCCCTGCTTCATTAAATCCTTCACAGTTATATACAACAGGATATGTTATAGGATAATCTTTAATAAATTCTGTAACCCAGCTAGCTTCTTCTAATGCTTCTTCTTCATTGATTGCAGTTGAGAAGAAATATATACCTATCTGAACACCTGCTTTCTGTGCCTGATAGAGATTATATTCTGCGTATGGATCTTCTCTTAATTCACCAGTCTTACCGGTTCTATAACCTACTCTTATCATTGCAAACTTTACATTATCTTTTGCAACACTTTTCCAGTCAATTACACCCTGATATTTTGACACATCAATACCATAAGAAGTAACTTTAGAATTATTGCCCTGATTAATAGTATTATTATCTATTATATTCTCACTCTCGCTAATCTGTAATGGATCTTCTTCATCATCAAGTGGTGCAATCTTGCTATTAACAATGTCACTTATCAGACCATTTTGTCCATCTTCTGTCTCTTCTTGTGATATATCTTCTGATACATCTTTATTAACTCTCTTATTCTGACTTGCAAGCATAACTATCGTTACTATCGCCATCACTATAACTACACATATCACTGCTATTGCTACTATAAGTTTCTTTCTTGTCTTATTATCTTCCATTTTTTCATCTCCATATTTATACATCTGCTGTCATTAATCTTATGTCATCCTGCATATATCCTATGTAGAACTTCGATTATATACGACTGTTAATTATATTAATATTCTCAGCATACTTAAATTCATAAGAATTATCTGCTACAATATCTGAATCTTCAATAGTTATGTCATGTATTGGCATAACTTTAAGTCCTTCTATCTTAACTGAAGTCTTTGCACTGGTACACTTTACATTCTTAATTGTTATATCACAGAATTCAGGAATATCTTCAGGTGCTATCTTACTAAGTTCTTCTTCATCATCTTTATCCATAGTATTAAGCACATAACCCATTGTGAATATAACAGCTTCTCCTGTTATATCTGTCATATTAATATCCTTAAGTGTAATATTCTCAACTTTTCCGCCACGACCTATTGCACTTTTGAATCTTATACCTGTATCAGTTCCAACAAAAGTAAGATTCTCACACATAACATTTCTTATACCTCGTGACATCTCACTTCCTACAACGAACCCACCATGTCCTTTAAATACAGTACAGTCATGTATATATACATCTTCAGTTGGTACAGGTACTTTTCTTGCAATTGCATTCTTACCTGACTTCATACATATCGCATCATCACCTACATCAAAAGTCACATCATGTATATGTACATATCTGCATGATTCAAGATCCAATCCATCACCATTTTGTGCATATTCTGGATTTTTTATCTTAGCATTACTTATTGTAACATTGGTACAAAAAAGTGGATGTACATTCCATGCCGGCGAATTCATAAGAGTAACTTCATCTATAAGAACTTTATTACATCTAACAAAGTTTACAAGTACAGGTCTGTAATAATCATAATAAGGTGCTGCTTTTTCTAATGCATCATCATCATTAATATCAGGTTCACCAGCCTTATATCCATCATAAGCACTCTTAGTTGGCAACCATATTCCACCTTCCTTAGATTCGATAACACTATCATTCTCCTTAAGAAGTCTCTCCCACTGTCTTTTAGTTACTTTAAACTCCTTAACAGGTCTCCATCTGTGTCCACCGCCATCAACAACACCGCCACCTGTTATCGCTATATTCTCTGCATCATAAGCACTTATTGGTGATACAGTTCTTATCCTTGGCTGACCTTCATAGTCTGCTCTTATAAGTGGATATTCTTCTTTATTTTTTGAAAAAAGTAAAACTGCACCTTTTTCTATATGCAGATTAATTCCCGACAAAAGCTTAATTGGCCCTGTAAGGTATATTCCTGAAGGAATAATAACTCTACCGCCGCCTTTCTTAAAAAGCATATCTATCGCATCATTAATAATCTTAGTATTAGATACAATTCCACCACTTATAGCTCCAACAGACGCTATATTAATCTCATTATCTTTAAAAACTGGTAATTCAACGTTAAAATTGCTATTAAAACTCACTTTAGAAATCATCTCCTTAATTTTAGTCTTGTATATTTTAACACAATACCTATTGAATGTAAAAGTTTGTGAACTACTCCGACTTGTAGAAGTCGGAGCTTCTTGCTTCCTGCCACATATATAGCATCATACAAAATCCTTTGTAATCCGACCTCGGTTATTATCACACCTATTTGGCAGTTTTCCCAAAATCTCCACAAGCGTATTAGTTTGGCGAGTTCCTCACCTACTATATTTTATTATTTAAGCTGACAAAAGTCTTAATCCTTCGTATTTTATGTTTTGTGCGGCATTAATATCCCTGTCTATATTTTTTGTACCACAGGCAGGACAATCCCAACGCCTTATGGATAAATCTTTAAGCTTGGAATTTCTAAACCCACAGCAGTGGCATAACTGGCTTGACGGAAAGAACTTATCTACTTTTATAAAATAGCCACCTCTGTCTTGTAATTTATAGCAAAGCATATTTAAAAACATACCGTATCCGTTATCCAAAGTAGCCTTACCATTGCCAAAACCTTTATTTGACATACCCTTCATATTGAGATCTTCCACACATACACATGAATACTGTTTGGCTATCGCAGTAGACTCTTTATGTAGGAAATCTTTTCTTTGGTTTGCTATATGTCTGTGAATTTTGGCAATTCGTTTTTGCTGTTTATTATAGTTGTTGCTGCCGATAATCATATGTTTCAGTTTACGCTGTGACTTGGCAAGTTTCTCAGCTGATTTGCGATAATAATGAGGCATATCAGCGGTTTTACCGTTGCTATCCACATATAAGCCATCTGACTTATAATCCAATCCAATAGCAACTGTATCTGTTACAGGAACGTTACAAACAGCATTCGTTAATGCAAATTTATCCACTTCTTTAAGAAATGGATAATCTGTCTTTAAATGTTGGTTACAGTATGTATTGGCTGACATTTTGGATAAATGTTTCTCACCCGATTTATGCCTGTTCTGCTGAACTGTAAGCATCTGATTATACACAAACCTGCAACAACCAAAAGTCTTTTGGCATTGTTCATTCTGTTTGTTGTTTGGATATATAGCATAAATAATTGCTTTATTAGCCATCAGACTTCCTCCCTTGTGACTGTATGTACTGTTTTATATCACAACATAACAATATTGTCAATATAACGGTACTAACCCCTCCCTACTTCGTAGAGGAAGGGGATTGTGTACCTGATTTTTTGTTCAAAGTAAATTTATTCTCTATTTCTATCATTCATTTGACTTACAATTACATTAATTCTATAATCTGTTATATGACAGCATTGCTTAATAAATTATTCACTTAATAAGCATTCATTTTACATATTAACAGCTACCTGTAAATTATATTTTGAATTAAAGAAGCTATAAGTTGTCAAGCATTTACCGATAATATAGATTTTACAATTATCCATTACTTATGAATAGCGAAAGGATTTCTATATGAATAACAATAATAATATGCATAATACTAATAATAAAAAAACAAATAAATGGTCTATGAAAGACTCGGATATGCGTCCTGTACTATTCGAACATTTCGAATCAGATAGTGTTCCATGTCGTTTTTTTGAAGAACTCTGTATTGGCAAGACTCGTGCTGATGCTATATTTGTAAAAGATGATATGATATATGGTTTTGAACTAAAAAGCGACTGTGATAATCTTGACAGACTTCCAAGGCAGATTAATGATTATGAACGCTTCTGTGACTATATGTATGTCGTATGTGGAAGTAAACTACTTGATAAAGTCTCCGATATCGTTCCAGCACATTGGGGCATAATACATATCGAAAGCCAGGCAGCTTCTTCTAACTCTGATAACTTAGATTCTTATAATGAATCATTACAGATTCACATTATAAGAGAAGCCACAGATAGCAAGAAGCGATACCGTCTTCACAATCAGCTTCGTCTTCTATGGAGACATGAACTTATACCTTTTGTCAAAAAGTATAAACTTGGTGGAGTATCAAAGTGCAGCAAAGTAAAACTTGTCAAGCTCTTAGAAGACAATCTCACTAAAGACATATTAAAAAAAGAATTATGCAACATACTTATCAACCGGGATTATTCCATCTACGAAGAAACTGATAAAGATTAAGTTTCGTTTGAATATACTTGTGCGAAACTCATTATAGTTTATCTAAGATTGCCAGAGTATAAATAGCATCAACCAAAACACGCTCCCGCTAAGTGTACATCGTAAGCCGATAATCCATTTAAAAATCTCTGAAAAACGTACATTAACAACGCCCGGATTAATATGTATCAAAAGAAAACAATGTGGTAATCGTCGGCACTTAGTGAGCTATACATCTTAGATGTATGGCGAACTTAGTACCGTTACGATGTACACTTAGCGCAAGCGTGTTTTTGTTGATACATATTAATCCGGGCGTTGCCAATAGACTTGCTTGTGAGATTTTTAAATGTATCAGCCTATATATCTGTGGTAATCTTCATAATGTATTATTAAGATATGGTCATTAGATCTCTCTTGTTGCATTCTTTAACCATGATTTTAACTCATCATCAAGATATGGTGATATTGTCTCATATACTTTCTTATGATAATCATTAAGTAACTTCTTCTCATAATCATTCATATATTCAGGTGCAATTGCATCAAGATCGAATGGCACCATAGTAAGTGTATCAAATCTCATAAACTGACCATAGTCTGTCTTCTCATCTTTTACACATACCATAAGGTTCTCGCATCTGATACCATATTTATTAGTAATATAAAGACCTGGTTCATTAGATGTAATCATGCCTTCTTCAAATACTGCACTGTCATTTCTCTCTGGAACAATTCTCCATCTAAATCCATTAGGACCTTCATGTACATTAAGGAAGTATCCGACACCATGTCCTGTTCCATGATTATAATCAAGTCCCATATCCCATAATGGTTTTCTTGCTACATAATCAAAATTAATTCCACGACATCCATATAAGAACTTACATGCTCCAAGATTAAGATTACCTCTTAATACTGCTGTAAAATGTCTCTTCATATCATCATCAACAGGTCCAAGTGCAACTGTTCTTGTAATATCAGTTGTACCTTCAAGATACTGTCCACCTGTATCACATAATACAAGGCTTCTTGGTTCAAGTGTAACATCTGAATCTTCAGTTGCTGAATAATGTACAATAGCACCATGTTCTGCGAATCCGATAATAGGTTCAAAACTTGGTCCCATGTAATGTTCCTGCTCACCTCTGAACTTTTCAAGTTCTTCTGCTGCACTTAATTCAGTAATCTTCTCTTTACCAACTCTTGTCTTAAGATAGTGGATGAATTTAACCATTGCAACACCATCTTTTACATGAGCAATTCTCTCATTCTCAACTTCTGTCGCATTCTTGATTGCTTTTGGAAGGAATGTAACATTCTCTTCGTTAATAACTTCTACTCCATCAGCAATATTCATCATAATTGCATAATTAGTCTTCTTACCATTAACAAGTACAGACTTTCCTTCTGGTATCTTCTTAATATATTCATATACATCATTGTATGGATATATTCTGATTCCATCAGTTTCAAGTTCTTTCACCTGCTCTGCTGTAAAGTCTTCCTCTGCTGCAAATAGAAGAATCTCATCCTGCTTAAATACTGCATACGATAATAATACAGGATTACAACATACATCATTACCTCTTATATTAAGTGCCCATGCGATATCATCAAGTGTTGTTAATACAAAATAATCAGCTTTTTTCTCTTCCATTGCTTTTCTTATATCAGCAATCTTATCTTCTCTTGACTTACCTGCATATTCTACTCCAAGAAACATAACAGGTTCTTTGCTTAATTCTGGTCTGTCAGTCCATACTTCATCTACAAGATCAAGTTCGTATTTGATAGATACATTCTTAGCTGCAAGCTTCTCTTCAAGTGATTTTGCGAATTCATAACCAACTGTTCTTCCATCAAAACCAAGTGTCTCTCCATTATTTAACTTCTCTTCAATGAATTCTGAAACTGTAGGTACACCTTCTTCACCCATCTTATAAAGTGTTATTGTTGTATCTTTTAACTGTTCTTCTGCCTGAAGAAAATATCTTCCATCAGTAAAAAGACCAGCTTCATTCTTTAATACTACAAGTGTTCCGGCTGAGCCTGTAAAACCTGAAATATATTCTCTACATTTAAAATAATCGCCTACATATTCAGAACCATGAAAATCATCTGTAAGAATGAGGTAAGCATCAACATTATTTTTCTTCATTAATTCTCTTAATGAATGTAATCTTTCCTTTATCATCTCTTTATTCTCCTTTTATTTCTAATTTAAGTACATCAATATCATCGCTTACATTATATAATGATATTGTATACACTCACTAGTCCTTATTATATGCCACCTTTATCCATCAATCAACCTTTATTTATTTTAAAAAAAATTGCTGCTTATACTCTTTTGGTGTTAATGATGTCTCTTTCTTAAATGCTCTATAAAAAGTTCTAGATGTATCAAACCCGCACATATATCCAATCTCTATAACTGTCATATCTGAATTTGCAAGCATATGCCTTGCAAGCTCTACACGTCTCTTATTAATATAAGTTCTTATATTACAATTAAGATTGTCTGAGATAATTCTTGATACATAATATCTATTAACACCAAGTTCTCTTGCTACATCATCAAGTTTTATATCCCTTGTATAATTACTATCTATATAATCAAGGCATCTGACTATAATTGCTGAATCTGTAACCACATCTCGTCTTGTTATATCAATACACTCAAGTATCATTCCAACCGCTGCTATTATATAGCCTTTAGCTATTCTCTCTTCTTCTCTATGTTCCATAATTCTTGAGAATATCCCGCTAAGTTCCACAGGATATACTCCCTTACCAAGCACTGAATTAACCGGTTCGTAATTCTTAAGTTCATTCATATAATCTGCATAGTATCCCGAATCAGCTATTATTATATGCACTTTACTACTATCTCTCGTAATAAGACTGTGCCTTACATTAGGAAATACAATATATATGTCATCTTTTTTCATAACATAATTCTTATCTGCGATATTAACTTCTATCTCGCCTTCAAGCACTCTGAGAAGTTCTACATGTTCATGTAGATGTTCTCTATATGTATTATTGATTGATACAAAAGAATTAAACCTACTACTTCTATTCTGATATATCTCACTCATATTACCGTCACCATCTTTCTATAATCTTATTGTCTTAATTGCAATTTTTTATCAAATTATGATACTAACTATCCAAAACGTCTTTATTTATTGACATTCTCTATTTGTCTATATATCACCATTTCCTGCTTACTATATTCACTATTTCCTACTTACTATATTCAGCATTACTTATTTACTATCTTATATCATAGTGCAACTTTTGTCACTTATTTTTATCTTATATGACTAGTATTGACACTTATTCTCCGATATTATATAGACATCAGACAGATACCTGTATTCGTCTATTATAATTTATAATTTAATAATTGCGAAACCTCAATTTCACCAGACAAAACGCAATTAATGAAAGGAGAGCCTATATATGGAATTTAAAAAAATGTGGATAAGTGATAATTCAGATGGCACTTATACTAATCCTGTACTCTATACAGATTATTCAGATCCCGACATGATTCGTGTCGGTGATGACTACTATATGATTGCATCAAGTTTTTGTAACTCACCTGCAATCCCTCTTCTACATTCTAAAGATATGGTAAACTGGAAAGTAATTAATTATGTTCTTAATCATGTTCCCGGAGAACGTTTCTTCAATCCGGAACACGGATGTGGTGTATGGGCACCAGCAATCCGCTATCATAATGATACTTTTTATGTATGTTTTCCAATGCCTGATGAAGGTATATTCATGTGCACATCAAAAGATCCTTATGGCAGATTCTCAGAACCTGTATGTATAAAAGAAGGAAAAGGTTATATAGATCCATGTCCATTCTGGGATGAAGATGGTAAAGCATATCTTGTAACAGCTTTTGCAAGAAGCCGTATCGGATTCAAGAGTATTCTCCATCTTACCGAGATGGCACCTGATGGAATGAGCGTAATTGGAGAAGGCGTTCACATATTTGACGGTAATGAGACACAACCTACTATCGAAGGGCCTAAGTTATATAAAAGAAATGGTTATTATTATATCTTTGCACCGGCAGGAGGTGTCAAAACAGGATGGCAGACAGTTCTTCGTTCTAAGAATATCTGGGGACCTTATGAAGAAAAAATAGTTATGAGACAAGGCGATTCAGATGTAAATGGTCCTCATCAGGGTGCTTATGTAACTGATACTAATGGCGATGACTGGTTTTTACACTTCCAGGATGTATATGCAGCCGGACGAATCATCCATCTCCAACCTATGCATTGGGAGAATGATTGGCCAATAATTGGAATTGCAAAAGACGGTAATGATTATGGCGAACCAGTTAAGACCTATAAAAAGCCTAACAATCTTGTAACTAACCCTTACTGTCCTGATGACAGTGACGATTTTAATAGTGATACATTAGGACTTCAATGGCAGTGGAATGCCAATTATAGCAATGAATGGTATGATACTGACCAAAAGAATAGCCGACTGATTCTCTATCCTGTTCATAAAGAGACAACTTGTGCACTTGCAGATACCAAGAATCTGCTTCTCCAAAAATGGACTGCACCTGAATTCTCTACAGTAGCCAGACTTAATGTATCAGACCTTGCAACTGATGACTGTGCAGGATTTGTATCTCTTGGTGTAATATTTGGAGGACTCGGTGTTAAAAAAACTGATACTGCATATAACATCATAAGTATCAGAGGTTCACAGACATTCCATAATGAAAAAGCAACCTCAACAGAGACAATTACAACTCTTGAAACAGTAAATAAACTAACTGAACTTTATATAAGATATACAGTAAAACAAGTCTCATTAATTGATTCAAAGCCATCTGAGACAATTACTTTTGAATATAGTTTTGATGGCATTAATTATACTAAAGCTGAAGATGAGATGGAAGCTGTTGCCGGTCGCTGGGTTGGTGTAAAATGTGGTCTGTTCTGCTATAACACAGTTAATACAAACTCTGACGGTAAACTTTATGTAGATTCTTTTATTTTTGAAAAATAAATAATTGTGAATTACAAATCCACAATAAAGCAGCCTGACAATCTTATTATATTGCTAAGTAACATACTTTTTTCTCAATTATCTTAAATAATACTAAGTATGTTACTCACAATGTAATAAATTGTCAGGCTGTTTTACTTTTAATTATTAATTTTAAATTGTAATTTTAATTATTGCTTTTAGGTATTAATTTTAAGCATTACTTTTAATTATCAATTTACTGTTTCAATCATCTATAATCTGACTTGTATTGATTTATATTAATCAAATTAATCTGTGAACAGTTTTATATCAATTCTTATGACTTATGCACATATCTTTCTTATGTCCTTTTCAATATCAACAAACACATCTACAAGAATAGCTTCAAAATGACTTCCTCTTGAATCTAGCATTATATCAAATGCTTCCTCTACCGAAAGTGCATCCTTATAACTTCTCTTTGATGTCAATGCATCGAATACATCTGCAACAGCCATAATTCTCGCACAAAGTGGAATCTCTTCACCATGTCTTCCTTCAGGATAACCTGTTCCATCCCACTTCTCATGATGGCAATATGCCATATTCTTAGCCATCTCAAGGTATTCTTCATCTGTCTCATCACGAAGAACCTGCTCTATAAGTTTGCGCCCTTCTACAGTATGTTGCTTAATATTCTCAAATTCTGCTGCATCAAGAGCACCATCTTTTTTAAGAATCACATCTGATATAGTAATCTTGCCTACATCATGAAGTGGTGCTGCATTCGCAAGTTTCTCAATATATTCATCTGTTATAATATCTGAATATATACCTCTCTCTTTAAGTGCAGTTGCAAGCATTCTTACATACTCACTTGTTCTCTTAACATGCATTCCTGTTATATCATCCCTAAGCTCAATTATATTAGCAAAGTTAGTGATTGTATTCTGCTTCATTCTCTCAATCTGGTTCGTCTTCTGACTTACCATAACTTCAAGATTATTAGAATGTTTTATATGATCTGTTATATCATTAAGCATTATAATATATCCATTAACATTCTTAAAACGCTTCATCTCTTCAACATTAACATCATAAAATCTGCCATCAAGCTCATATTGTCTGCCATCAAGACTTATCAATTTTTTTATAAATTCTCGCTGTATCTTATTAGTATTAAAGATATTATCAGCAATCTTCTCTTTAACAATATTATTACTATATAAAATCTCAAAATTACTATTTGTAATGAACATCATCTCACTTAATCTGTCTACAATAGTATCCTTACCAATATCAACAGTCTCATATAATCTGTATTTTAACACATAATATGCAAATGTAAATGTTCCCAAAAGTATAGCAAGATCCATAATATCATACGGCTGAAATATATTAGTTATCTCACTTATACTTGCAAATAAAGGCAACAAAGCTACTATAAATGCTATAAGAGCAATCTTTCCTTCAACTGTTCCTTTATTTCTAATGAAATGTCTCATTGATAAAAACAATATAAAACATTCATAAATATATGCTATAAACATGTGCAAATAATATATAAATCCATGTTTTAATTCAAGATGTGCAAATCCATTGCTCTCTTCTATAAATCTTACATCTATATAATACAGTGAATGACATTGACATGTGTATATACAGATATATATAAACATATGCACACCCAGCATAAAAAACATTAATCTCTTAGGATATCTGCACTTATAATATATAAGTATAAAATATAACATAAGCCAGCATATAAAGCATTTGCCAAGATAAGACATCTTAACTGCCATAAGTGCTGCTTCTTCGCTCTTTGACGTCATCTCTGCAAGATACCCAAGCAGGTTAACTAACACAGCGACTCCTATTGCAAGCAACAATGACTGCTCCATTGTCTTCTTTCTTGTAATCACAAATACTATTGCACCCGCAAGAATTATTATCCCCATTATCTGCACCAGTAAAAATATGTCAAACATCTCAAGCTCCTTCTTAATATCAACTGGCACACCTTAAATATATCTATTTTAATTATTTATGGTGTACAACACTATTATTAGTAATTTTATCATAAAACTGCCTTAAAAAAAATAGTACTATCGTATTATATTTCACTTACGTTAGTACTATTCTTAATATTTGCTTATCTAATTTATATTCTATACTATTTTTTTATTACCAAACAATTCATATACATTTATATAAATTCTTAATAATCAGCAATTTGGTTTACTCTTTTATATGATTCTTAATAATCAGCAATTCTTCTTACTCATTTACAATTTTTAATAGCAATTCAAATGCTAATTATGAATTTTTAATTACAAACGCATACGCATCCTGTTTTTTATTAATCTCGGCTTTTAATACAATTTTATACTCTTTTGAAAAATATCTGTTCACATATTCTGGATTATGTGAATAGAGTACTATTATACCTTCATCATTAAGCCATTCATGTGCCTTGCCTGCAAGAGTCTTATATGCTTCTTCCACATTCTTATCTAGATTGTTATTTAGTTCCATAGGCATATTAGTAATAATCTCATCAAATTTATATTCATGCCTAAAATCTGCACAGTTACGATTAATATAATGTACTACTTTATGTGCATAGTCTGTATTAAGTCTAGCCATCTCAACAGCTTCTGCACTCTTATCTACTCCATATAGAGTATCAGTCTTTTTATACATATATCTCTCGATGAGCATTGTTCCAACTCCACAGAATGGATCAAGTACTCTGGCATTATCTTTAAGATAATCTTTAGCTATCTCCATAATAAGTGCAGCTATCTCTGGCTTTATACTCTCAGCAACAACATTTTGTCTATATTCAAATCGTTTATCATCTATTGAATATAATTTTACAAGGCAATTATATCTACCCTCTTTGTTTCTAATAAGCCTTATCTCTATCTCATAATCAGAAGGATTATTTACAAGTCTGTAATTAGACATTCTTTCTATCTCTGATGCAAGTTTTTTAGTAAATTTACTCTTTTTTTGCAAATCCATCTTATCTTTTAATTCAATTCTAAAATTAAAAGTATCTGATGTATCATATAATTCCTTAAGAAATTTAAAAATATCTGATTTTACTATCTTCTCTGCTGCACTTTTAATATCAGTATCTACAGTTTTCATCTTATTAATTATAAATAAAAGTTCACTATATGTTCTAATATCTAATACTTCCTTAATTGTTATACTGCCTTCATCTACCATAACACCGGCATTAAATGTCTTAGCACCTGATATCTTATCTGCTGTTATATCACTATAATTCCTGTTAGTTAGTAGAATCATTGCAGGTTTTTTATTAATTCCTGTAAAAATATGCTTCTTACTTCCTTCATACATACTAACAAGTGAATTAAGTGATCTAATCTCTTCATCTACATGCTTTCTATCACTGTCTGTGACTTCCGTTCTTCTTAACTCTTCAAGTCGCTCTCTTAACTCATCAACATATTCTGAATAATTGAATTGACCAAGTGCATTAAGATATTCTGATCTTACAAATAAAGTTTTCTCAGCCCTATATGCATTCATAAGTGGCTTTAAAAATGCTTTATCTCTTAATTCACCCATTATTACAGCCGTATTTTTTCTTATTTTTGCATCTTCTGAATTTAAAAGTTCAATAAATACATCTTTTTTATCCGCAAAATTAAATAAAAATGATTTTCTATTTTTTTCATCTTTTAAAATTGATTTAAGCTCTATTAAATTTTTTCTTGTATCTTCATTTTTTATTATTTTTTCAAATATTTCTCTCATATTGATTCCTCGTATTTTTATACTAATATATTGGTTCAGTAACTTCTTAAATTAATCTAAGAAGTTCGTCAATATCACTGTCATAGTGGTGTCCGCCTTCAATTATCTTGTGTATAAGTTTATCATCACTATGTGTCACTGTATATGCTTTTCGCATAATATCGACTTGTTCTATCGCATTAATTATTCCACGTCTGCCATTCAGATGATCATCTCTTGCCGACTGTATAAGAACAGGTCTTGGAGCTATCATCGCCCCAATATCGCCCATGTCAAATGCTTCCCACAATCCTCTTACATAATTACAGCTGCAATTACCATTACGTTCAAGAAGCGATTCTTTAACGCCATACATATAACCGCTTATAACTGCTGTTTTTACTCGCTCATCTAACGCTGCGAAATACAAAGTCTGCATTCCACCGCCTGAGAATCCAACACATGCTATATTATCTGTTGCCCATTCATCACGCATAATAATATAATCTGTTAATCTCATAAGATCCCACACACACATTCCAATTACAGACATTCCAAGTGGCTCTGCCATGTGTGCAAGTTGAAAACATGTTGAATTGATAAAATCTTTTTCTTCATCCGACTGTAATGCAAGTTCTCTTCTCTCTCCAAATCCTCTACAATCAGGACACAATGTAACATATCCTTTTTTTGCAAGCTGCATTCCATAATCATAATTAAAGAATTCTATCTTATCTCTTACTGCCGGAATATCTCTTCTTCCTGCAACAGAATATTTACCTGCACCAGAATGTCCATGTGGACATATAATACACTTTAACCTGTCAGTACTATCTGACTTTGGTATCAATATATACACCGGCATATATACATCAGGTTCTACCTGTATTATTACTTTTTCTCTTATAATTCCATCATCTAATACAACTCTCTCACTTACGTTAGGATCTAGTGGAGATGTCTCCATCTTATCCATTCCAAGTATATTACTAAGTTCTTCTCTTGCACTAGTTCTCCATTCTATATATTCTTCATAGCTGTCAGCTCTTAGTGCTTTTTGCCTTGCATACTTATCAAATCTCTTCTCTATATGTGGAAGAGCTGTATAATATTGTTCTATATGAATTGTTCTATCTGACATTTTCTTATTTCTCCTATTTTTTAATACTTATAATATGCTGCAATTACATACTTTTTGTCTTTATTTTATTCTTATAATGTCTAATTATTAACCTTCTTTTTTATTATAAATATTTTTTCAAAACGAATCAACATATTTTTACTCTTCTAAACAAAACATATTTTTAAGCACTTGACAGTACAATTAGATTGTATTATAACAATACTAATGAAATTTCACACTATAGAATTAATGTCTTTAGTGTTATAACAAATGATGGGAGTAATAATTATGAATGATTTTAACATGTTTATTGAAGAGGTAAAGTCACATCCATGGCAGCTTAACGTTGGTTTCTTGACGATAATACCATCCTATATTTTTGTGATTAAAGTTCTATCTAACAAGAAGGTTGGTTTGAAAAGAAAGATTGATAAAGCTGTGAAGAAGGGAAATACAGCACAGGCTACTATTCTTCGTGATGAAGCATACAAATTATCCAGAAACAGATCAAGAAGTGTTCATAATCACTTAAGCGAATATTATTCAGCCAAGTATACCTATGTTGTAAATGGAAAAACATATTGCAAAAAATTTTCATCTGATCCTACAGAGCACTCTGGCTCACCTCTTCGTGAAAAAATTGATATATATTGGCTAAATACTCCAAACAAAGCTTTTTGGAGTGGCAGTAGCGACAAAATAGGCTATTTATACCGGGCATTTTGCATATTTTATCCATGGATATTTTTTGCAATATTTGTCCAGGTTTTAACAGCACTAACTAAGTAGAATTTAATTTTTAAGAATATTATTTAAACTTAGCAGGAGATTATATCATAATATTTTTGCAACGTAAATTGAATAATAAAACAAAAACCACCAAACAGCTATTTAATCTGTCTGGTGGCTTTTTGTTTTATGGCATGGGTTTTTATGCTATCAACGATATATTCGTTGAGTTACATCGTTATTTAATATTAATGTCTTCCAAAACCTTTGATAAAATCAACTATTTTCTTAACAACTTTTACGATAACTTTAACAATTGTATTAACTATGTTATCCTGTTTGTCGTCTTCTGTTGTCTCTTCTGTTGTCTCCTCTGTTGTCTCTTCTGTTGTCTCCTCTGTTGTAACTTCTGTTGTCTCTTCTGTTGTAACTTCTGTTGTAACTTCTGTTGTCTCTTCTGTTGTTTCTTCTGTTGTCTCCTCTGTTGTAACTTCTGTTGTCTCTTCTGTTGTAACTTCTG
>SAMEA104315435__coassemble_493_pt1 | contig 54722 bp, 44 predicted proteins | sample SAMEA104315435__metabat2_low_PE_020 | metagenome-assembled genome bin SAMEA104315435 (sample SAMEA104315435) | gut metagenome | biome: Monkey gut; feature: monkey-associated habitat; material: faeces | place: China | collected 2013
AATGATAATAGCATTATATCAGGGCCTTTATCCAAAGTGCTCACGATTGCTAGTTAATAATATGTGTATGCTGATTGCATCAGGAATGATTATTATAACGAGAATATCTTTTGATAAAGCGATAAAGCAGTTTATCATAGTAGCAGTTTCGTCAGCACTCACAATAGCAATTCCAATACTTATGAAAAAAGTCAGAAGTCTTCGTAATATATATTGGTTTTATGGTGTTATTGGTATAATACTTCTAGGTGTTGTGGCAGCTTTTGGCGCATCAACGTATGGTGCTAATCTGTCTATTGATCTTGGCTTTATATCAATACAGCCATCTGAATTTGTTAAATTGCTATTTGTATTTTTTGTCGCATCGATGTTTAATAAGAGCACTTCTTTTAAACAGATTGTAATTACTACAATATTTGCTGCATTGCATGTTCTTATACTTGTTTTAAGCACAGATCTTGGTGGTGCACTTATATTCTTTGTTACATATCTTATGATGTTATATATAGCATCAGGAAAAGCATATTATATATTTGCCGGATTTTTGGCCGGGAGTGGAGCAGCAGTTGTAGCATATAATCTATTTTCACATGTTAAGAAAAGAGTGGTAGCTTTTCTCGACCCATTTAAAGTTATAAATACATCAGGATGGCAGATATGTCAGTCACTTTTTGCTATTGGAACCGGTGGATGGTTTGGAATGGGATTATATAATGGTATACCGGGAACTATTCCGGTTGGAGATAAAGATCTTGTATTCTCTGCAATATCGGAAGAGCTTGGAGTACTTTTCTCGATATGTATTATACTTGTATGTTTAAGCTGCTTTATAATGATGATGAATATTGCGACAATGTGTAATGCACTTTTTTACAGACTTATTGGAGTTGGACTTGGAACTATGTATATCTTTCAGGTATTTATGACAATTGGTGGTGGAGTGAAATTTATACCACTTACAGGTGTAACTTTACCACTTGTAAGTTATGGTGGAAGTTCAATGTTAAGTACACTTATACAATTTGCAATTGTTCAGGGACTATATATATTAAGAAATGATGAGGTGACATATTATGAACAGGAAGCAGAAGCCGAAGACTAAGAAGAGTATTGAAGAAAAAGGAATTGTAAGAGTAACATATATATTTCTTGGACTGTTTGTATGCCTTATAGGTTATATAGTGTATTTTATGGTATGCAAAAGTGAAGATACAATTAATAATTCATATAACAAGCGACTTGACAGTTTTGCCGATTATGTTGTAAGAGGTGATATAAAGACATCAGATGGTAAGGTACTTGCTCATACTGAAGTTGATAATAGTGGTAATGAGACAAGAGTATATCCTTATGATAATGTGTATGCCCATGTTGTGGGATATGCGTCAAAAGGTAAGACAGGACTTGAACTTCAGGGCAATTTTTATATGTTGAATTCTAACGACAATATATTTGTACAGACATATAATGATATTACAGGGCAAAAGAGCCAGGGAGACAATGTTGTTACAACACTTGATTCTACCTTACAGCAAGTAGCATATGATGCACTTGGAAGCAACAATGGTGCGGTTGTAGTTATGGAACCTGATACAGGTAAGATTCTTGCAATGGTATCAAAGCCTGATTATAACCCTAATACTTTAGCTTCGGACTGGGATGCTATTATATCGGATACGACTAATAGCTGTCTTGTAAATCGTGCGACTCAGGGGCTGTATCCACCAGGTTCAACATTTAAGATACTTACAGCACTTGAATATATGAGAGAACATCCCGATTATGCTAATTTTACTTATGATTGTGATGGAACACTTTTTATAGATGAATATAAGATAGACTGTTATAATGGTAATGCACATGGAAGTGTTGATTTTGCAACAGCATTTGCGAAATCATGTAATGGAGCATTTGCAACAATGGGAACAATGCTTAATGCAGGAAGTTTTAATAAATTATGTTCAGATATGTTATTTAATGTAGATCTGCCTGTAAGTTTTGAACATAATAAGAGTAGTTTTTCATTCAATAACGGAGCAGGAACATTTGAGACAATGCAGACTGCAATTGGACAAGGTAAGACACAGATTACACCACTTCATAATGCTATAATAGCATCTATTATAGCTAATGACGGAGTTCTTATGAAACCATATCTTATAGATCATATTGAGAATTGCAATAGTGTTACTGTTAAGACATTTAAGCAGAGCGAGTATGGCAAGATTATCTCAGAGAATGAAGCTAATGAACTTACCACACTTATGCGTGGAGTTGTTACCGAAGGTACTGGTCAGATTCTGTCATATGGAGATTATGAAGCAGCAGGTAAGACAGGAACAGCTCAATATGACAGCAGTGAGAATGATCATTCACTTTTTACAGGTTTTGCACCGGCATCTGATCCTAAGATTGTAGTAAGTGTAGTTGTAGAAGGAGAAGGATCAGACGGAACTAAAGGTGTTGCAGTTGCGAAAGCTATATTTGACGCATATTTTTCACGTTAAAACTTAAATATGTCGATTATATAAGATGTGTATATTATAAAGTGAAATACATTTAAAAATCTTCGAAAGTGTATATTAGTTATGCATGAATTGATAGATATCAATAGAAAACAATGTGGTAATCACTGTAAGATTTTAATTGCTTACATTATAAACGAAATAATGACTGACGATAATGAAAACAGAAGTATAATATTGTGAGGTGTGATTATTGAAAACAGAATTTACTATGGAAGAAATGGAACTTGAGATAGAAGTATTAAGTCATACATTTGATGTTGTAAGACTTGTTGATCCGATAGCTAATCTTGAACATAAGATAATAGATCATAGATTCGAATGTAATAATTATGTATGTTATGATGTCTGGGGAAGAGGACATAAATGTGATTATTGTGTATCAGCGAGATGCAAACATGATGGAGGAAGACATACGAAATTTGAATTTGTCGGAGATGATGTATATACAGTAGTTGCAAAGCCAGTTATCGTTGAAGGCAGAGAACTTATAATGGAGATAGTAAGTAACGTTGGTGATAAATTAATGATGGAGGCTCTTGGTGAGAATGGATTCATTGATAAGATAACAGCATATAATGATACAGTATATAGAGATGTATTAACTGGTTGCTATAACAGACGATATCTCGATGAACAGTTATTTGTATTATGCAGCAGATATAAAGTAAAATCGTTAACAGTAGCTATGGTGGATCTTGATGATTTTAAATATGTAAATGATACATTTGGACATAATACAGGAGATAAGGCACTTATAGGTATGGTAAAAAAACTTCTAAAAGTATGTGAAGAGAATGATGCTGATTTTGTAGCACGTTACGGCGGCGATGAATTTGTTATGGTATTGACAGATAAGACATATAGCAAGATAGAAGAGATACTTTCACAGATCGATACAACATTGAAAATTGATGATGCTGATTATATATGTTCATTTAGCATGGGGGTTGTATATTCAGATAATAATATTAATGTTGCAGAAGATATGTTAGCGTTAGCGGATAAAAACCTTTATATGGTAAAAAATAATGGAAAAGGTCATTATCGTATAGAGAAGACATAACCAAAATAATGTTGCATATAACACTTAAAAGGTATATACTTTAATTAGATTTTTATAACACACCATAGAGCAGGGGGTATTGCAATGATAGAGGCTACTAGCTGTGGTGGTGTGGTGATATTTAGAGGTAAAATTCTTGTATTATATAAGAATTTTAAAAACAGATATGAAGGATGGGTTTTACCAAAGGGAACGGTAGAACCAGGCGAAGAATACAGTGAGACAGCACTTAGAGAAGTTAAAGAAGAGACAGGTGTTACAGCAACGATTGTTAAGTATATTGGTAAAAGCACATATACATTCAGTACTCCTGAGGATATAGTATCTAAGAGCGTACACTGGTATCTGATGATGGCAGACAGCTATTATAGTAAGCCACAGAGAGAAGAATATTTTATTGATTCAGGCTATTATAAGTATTATGAAGCATATCATCTGTTAAAATTCTCTAACGAGAAACAGATGCTTGAAAAAGCATATAATGAATATCTTGAACTAAGAAGAAATAATCTCTGGGGTAGCAGGAAATATTTCTAATTATTATCCACCACAGGTCCTGGAAACAGGACCTTTTTTGCATATATTCCATAATATCCTGGCTATGTGTGTTTTGCAATTAATTGTGATAAAAACTAAAAAAAATATTGATTTTATTAAAAATATATGTTAGGATATATCTTGTGTTAAATGCGGATGTGGCGGAATGGCAGACGCAGCAGACTCAAAATCTGCCGGGGGTGACTTCGTGAGGGTTCGAGTCCCTCTATCCGCATTACAAAGGATATTCTTGCGAGAATATCCTTTTTTTATGCAAATAATGATAGGCATGACAGATATAGACATAACAGATAAAGATAACGTACATAATGAAGTACTTTATGTGATATGAATATTGGTTTGTCTTGATTAGCGATTAATTAAACTATATATATGATGAATGGCGGTGAAGATGTTGAAATGTAATGAAGTACAGAAGTATATAAAACCTTATGTAGAAGGTAATACTGATATATTTGAGACAATTGAACTAATTGAACATATTGAAAAATGTGAAGACTGCTATGAGGAATTAGAGATATATTATATTTTGATAAATGGACTTAAAAAGATTGATAATGATGAAGATGGAGCGTTTAATATAAAAAAAGAGCTTAATGACAGAATTAAGAACTCAAAGAAAAAAATCAGATTATATAAGTCATTTAGAGAATATTCAAGGTTGATATATTCACTTGCAAACATAAGTATGATTGCATTGATGGCATACGTAGTAGTACGTTATCTTATAAGAATGTTGTAATATAAGAAGGCTATCTTATAGGAATGTTGTAATATAAGAAAGCTATTTTATAAGAATGTTATAATATGAGAATGTTGTAATATAAGAAGGCTATTTTATAGAAATGTTACAATATGAAAATATTAATACTTGATAATTGTAAATGATTATAAAATAATATTTTGATAAAAAATAATGTATATAGTATATCCAAAAACAGAATGAAAGTATAGAAAAGCTGTATGATTGGATGCTTACAAATACAAATTTTGTAATTATTAAGGATAATAATAAAGAGAAAGTGAGAAGAAAAAATGAGTGAAAAATTATTACTTATAGATGGACATAGTATATTAAACAGGGCATTTTACGGAGTACCACCACTTAACAATGCTGCAGGTATTCCAACTAATGCAATATATGGCTTCTTGAATATTATGTTCAAGATAATTGATGAAGAAAAACCGGATTATATTACAGTAGCTTTTGATCTTAAAGAACCTACATTCAGACATAAGATGTATGCTGAATATAAAGGTACAAGAAAACCTATGCCGGAAGAATTGCATAAGCAGGTTCCTCTTATTAAAGAGACTCTTAAAGCAATGGGAATAAAGACTGTTGAGCTTGCAGGTTATGAAGCAGATGATCTATTAGGAACACTTGCTGGTCTTGGTGAGAAAAAAGGATTAGATGTATCAGTACTTTCAGGAGATCGAGATCTGCTTCAGTTAGCTACTAAAAAAGTTAAGATAAGAATTCCTAAGACAAAAAAAGGTCAGACAGAGATAGAGGATTATTATGAAGATGATGTTGTAAAGACGTATGGTGTAACACCAGTGGAATTCATAGATCTTAAAGCATTAATGGGCGATACAGCTGATAATATTCCAGGCGTGCCAGGGGTTGGCGAGAAGACAGCGACTGCAATAATTACAGAATATAAGAATATAGAGAATGCGTATGCTAATGTAGAGAATATTAAGCCTGCAAGAGCTAAGAATTCACTTTCTGAGCATTATGATATGGCTGTTTTAAGTAAAAAACTTGCAACAATCAATGTGGAAGCACCAATTGAATATAATTTTGAAGAAGCAAAAACTAGTAATTTTTATACGCCTGAAGCTTATGAACTTTTCAAGAAATATGAGTTTAAGTCAATGCTCTTAAGATTCGACAGTGAGACAGTAGCGGATGCTAATGATGAAGTTGAGTATAGAGAGATTACTGAATTTGCAGAGATTAATAATTTTTTTGATAATATTATAGATAATAAGATGAGTGTAGCACTTGAACTTACAGGCGATACACATATTAGAGGAATATCAGTTACAACTGAGAATGAGACAGCATATATTGAAGAATGTGGATTTTTTACAAGCTCAATGTTAGAAGAAAAAGTATATGCTGTTGTAAAAAATTGTAAAGAGATATATTTTTCGGGACTAAAAGAACAGTTACATCTTCTTAATAATACCTATGAATTAGAAAGCAAAAAAGAATTATATGATACAGAGATTGGAAGTTATATACTTAATCCTAACAGAGATTCTTATGAATATGATTCATTATATAGTGAATATAATCCTAAGAGAGGTATAAGCTCAAGAACAGATATTCTCGCAAAGATGACACCACAGGCTGCTTATGAAAAAGATCATGATGCATTTGTTAAATATGTAACAACTAAGACATATGCTATATTCACATATGCGACAAAGATTAATGAACAGATAAAAGCAGATGATATGTGGAAACTGTATACTGATATAGAGATGCCGCTTGTGTATGTTCTTTATGAGATGCAAAAGAATGGAATTCGTGTTAATAAAGAAGAATTAAAGGAATATGGAGATAAATTACAAGTTAGAATAGAAGAACTTGAACAGTCAATTCATAGACTTGCAGATGATGATTTTAATATCAATTCACCTAAGCAGCTTGGCGAAGTTTTATTTGTGAAGATGGGGCTTCCTAATGGTAAGAAGACTAAAACAGGATATTCAACATCAGCAGATGTTCTTGAAAAGATTAAGAATGAACATGAGATAGTACCTCAGATACTTGAATATAGACAGCTTGTAAAGTTAAAATCAACTTATGCAGATGGTCTTGAGAATTATATCTGTGATGATGGAAGAATACATGGCAAGTTTAATCAGACAATAACAGCAACCGGAAGAATCAGCAGCACAGATCCTAATCTTCAGAATATTCCGATTAGAATGGAACTTGGACGTGAGATAAGAAAAGTATTCGTTCCGGAAGAAGGATACAGATTCGTAGATGCAGATTATTCACAGATTGAACTTAGAGTACTTGCACATATGTCAGATGACAGACATCTTATTGAAGCATATAATAGCGATGAAGATATTCATAAGATTACAGCATCACAAGTATTTAAAGTGCCACTTGACGAAGTTACACCACGACTTAGAAGTAATGCAAAGGCAGTTAATTTTGGTATTGTATATGGAATAAGCTCGTTTGGACTTAGTGAAGATCTGAGTATATCAAAGAAAGAGGCTGCAGAATATATAAAATCATATTTTGAAAATTATGGAAGAGTAAAAGAGTTCATGGATGAAACTGTAGAACATGCAAAAGAAAATGGATATGTAGTTACTCTGTTTAATAGAAGACGTCCGGTTCCGGAACTAAAGTCAGGTAATTTTATGACAAGAGAGTTTGGTAAGAGAATAGCAATGAATTCACCAATTCAGGGAACAGCGGCTGATATAATCAAGATTGCTATGATTAATGTATATAAGAGACTAAAGAGAGAAAAATTAAAGTCAAGACTTCTATTACAGATTCATGATGAGCTTCTGATAGAAGCTTTAGATAATGAGATTGTAAGAGTAAAACAGATAATGGAAGAAGAGATGGTAAATGCAGTGAAGCTTAAAGTTGCATTACAGATAGATATGCACGAAGGAAATAGCTGGTTTGATGCCAAATAGAGATATTATAAAGAGATATTATAAAGAGCATAGCCTGGTTTGATGCAAAATAGAAATATCATAAAGAGATATTATAAAGAGCATAGCCTGGCTTGATGCAAAATAGAAATATCATAAAGAAATATCATAAAGAGCATAGCCTGGCTTGATATAAAATGATATGCGAGAATAACATGATAATACAGGAAGTGTAGAGATGAAGACTATAGGAATAACAGGTGGAATAGGCTGTGGCAAGTCAGCTATACTTGCCATGATAGAGAATAATTATAATGCCAGAATTGTTGAAGCTGACAGAGTAGGCCATGAAGTTATGGAAAAAGGTGGAGAAGCATATAATAAGATTGTTGACTATTTTACAGAAGATATTCTTGATACAGATAGGAATATTGACCGCAAAAAATTAGCTTCAATCGTATTCAATAATAAAGAAAAGCTTGAAAAACTTAATTCTTTTGTTCATCCGGCAGTCAAACATGAGATTATAAGAAGAAAAGAACAGGCACAGAAAGATAATATAGATTTTTTTATTATAGAAGCAGCATTGCTTATAGAAGCGGGATATCGTGATATATGTGATAAGTTTATATATATATATGCTAATGAGAATGTAAGAAGAGAGAGACTTAGACAATCACGAGGTATGACAGATGAGAAGATTAATGAAGTTATGAAAAATCAGCTTTCTGAAGATGTCTTTACTAAAATGTGTGACTATAAAGTTGATAACAGTGGCAAAATTGAAGAAACTTTCGAAAAATTGAAGAAAATACTAGTACTTTAGTCCTAAATGTGATATTCTGATTATAATATTGCTAATAAGTAATTGCAGGCTTGTAATTCAGCATAGAACAATGTTCTCTGACTATAATTACAGCTTTGCAATTACATAAATAGTGTTTAATATTGGGGGGATTATTGTATGGACGAGAATAAAAACAATTATGTATTTGGACTTGATATAGGAACCAGGAGTCTTGTAGGAACGGTAGGTTACCTTACAGATAAGACTTTTAATGTAATTGCGATGGCTGTCAAAGAGCATGAGACAAGAGCTATGCTTGATGGTCAGATACATGATATTGAGACTGTTGGTAATAGCATAAGAAGTCTCAAAGAAGAGTTGGAGAAAAAAGCAGGAATAGAACTTACAGATGTATGTATAGCAGCAGCAGGACGTGTACTTAGAACTGTTACAGTACATGTCGAATCATCACTTCAAAGAGAAGCAAGAGTATCAGGAGAAGATGTATATACTCTTGATATGCTTGCAGTTGAAAAAGCTCATAATATGGTTAATTCATCTAAGACAAGAGAGCATTTTTTCTGTGTCGGATATTCACCTGTTAAGTATTATCTTGATGATAATGAACTTATTAATATCACAGAGCATAAAGGAAAAAAAATGGGTGTTGATATGTTAGCAACATTTTTACCAGAGGATGTTGTTGATGGATTATATTCTGCAGTTGAAATAGCAGGTCTTAAGGTTCTTAATCTTACACTCGAGCCAATAGCAGCGATTAATGTTGCGATACCTGAGAATTTTAGAATGCTCAATATAGCAATGGTTGATGTGGGAGCAGGAACATCAGATATATCAATTACAAGAGATGGAAGCATAGTAGCTTATGGAATGATACCACAGGCTGGTGATGAACTTACAGAGATAATATCAAAAGAGTATCTTGTTGATTTTGCAACCGCAGACAGAATTAAGATTGAAGCATCAAAAAAGAAAGTAATCCAATTTAAAGATATAATGGGAATAAAACAAAAGGTTATAAAAGCAGATATAGAGAAGCTGACAGAACCGATAGTCAAAAAAATAACAAAAGAGATCGCTGACAAGATAATTGAACTTAATGGCGGAAATAGTGTGAGTGCAGTATTTGTTGTCGGCGGCGGTGGAAGAATACATGGATTTACAGATTCTCTTGCAGAATATCTATCAATTAGTAAAGAGAGAGTTGCTGTAAGAGGTGAAGAAGTACTTCATGATGTGAGATTCAGAGATGATATTACGATAACTAAAGACTCACTTATTGTGACACCGATTGGAATTTGTATCAGTTATTATCTGCAGACAAATAATTTTATCTTTGTTAACTTTAATGGAAAGAGAATCAAGATGTACAATAATAACAGGCTGAATGTAGTAAGCGTTGCACTTATGGCAGGTTTCCCTAATAGTTCACTTTTTCCAAAGAGAGGAAAAGAACTTGTATATTATGTAGATGGTCAAAAGAGAATGCTTCGTGGAGAGATAGGCGATTCGTGTATAATTACACTTAATGGAAAGCCGGCTGATATTAATTCGGAAGTATCTGCTAATGACAAGATTGTAATAAAAGAATCAACAAGTGGCAAAGATGCGGAACTTACACTTGCAAAACTTCCTGAGATAAAAGGAACAATTAATATAATTATTAATGGAAAGGAAGTTCCATGTCCGAAACTTGTGGCTGTTAATGGCGAATTGAAGTCTGAATATTATAGTATACAGAATAATGATAAGATAGAATTCTTAAAATCATATTCGTTAAAACAGCTTATAGAGTATGCAGATTTAAATCCAAAGATGAACACAGTAAGGGTTAATAATGAAGAAGCTAGCGAATATACAACTGTTTATGAGAACTTTACAGTTACTTATGAAAGTATGACAGAAGAGAATGGTGATGAATATTAATGACAGAAAGATTAGAATTGCAGAAAAAACTCACACAGACACATAAATATTTTTTATTTATATATACAATATACATGTTCTGCGGTGTATACATTTTTAATACTATAAAGCATAATGTAATCTATGTTGCATTGCCTTTTATACTATTAATTATAGTAGATATTCAGCTTGCCAAAAAAAGATATTATGATAATTTTTTTATTCCGGCAGCGATAAGAACAGTAGAATTCCTATTGTCATTAATGCTTCTATATTCTGGAAGAATGAATTTTTTTCAGATTGCCTTTTATATATCAATCTATCTGATAACAACGATAGAATTCTGTGCGATATTTGAATTAAAATCAATGATAAAGAGAATAATTACGGTTGCTATATGTGTTGCTCCGACTATTATTGCAGTGGCTATTGCATATAGAGATGGACAGGTAAAGCCAAGAAGACAGTTAGATATAGCATTTCTTGTTGTTATGTTTGCTATGTTCATATATCATATATCAAAAGTCGTAATTGATCTGATTGAAAGTCATAATAAAGAACTTAACAATCTTAATCTTCAAGTGCGAATAAGTCGGAAGATAGGCAATGCGATAGATATTAATGAACTTATGGATCTATATACAGATAGTATTGTCAGTGAATTTGATATAGATTATTGTACGATGATATTAAGAGACAAGAATATTGATATTGCCAAAAAATATGAGACAAGAAGAAAAATAGGCAATGAATTTGCATTATGGATTTATCATTCTTTTGAAGATGGAAGCTTTGAAAGAAAATTTAGAAACAATGAGACAACCTATATTGAACATCGGATTGATGAGTTAGGATTCTTCTATACAGCAAGAGAATATGTATCATCAGTTATGGTTCAGAAGATAACAGATCAGGGAGTTATTATAGGATATATTGTCATGGCATCTAAGAAAGAGAATGCATTCAAAGACAGCATATATATACTTGAAGCACTTAAGGAGATAATAAATACAGCAATGAAGAATGCGAGACTTTTTTATAAGATAGCAGATGTGTCTAATAAAGATGAATTGTCAGGATTATATAATAGGAGATATCTGCAAAAATATCTTGAAAAAGAAATAGATCGTGCGAAAAGTGAAAATAGAGAGTTGTTTGTAATATTATATGATATTGATAATTTTAAGAAGATTAATGATACATATGGACATTCAACCGGTGATAAAGTAATATGCAGGTGTTCAGAGATAGGAAGCAATGCAGCAAGGAGCAGAGGTGGAATATGTGCGAGATATGGAGGCGAAGAATTCGTAATAATCTTGTCAGGACTTGATAAAAGTGATGTGATAAATTGCATACGACAGATGCATAATGAGATAAAAGAGACAAGTGTTACGATATCTGAAGCCGATATCAAATTTGATGTAAGCATAGGAATTGCTGAATTTTCAGAAAAATCGAAGAATAGTGAAGAACTTATTAAAATAGCAGATGAAGCAATGTATATGGCAAAACAGGGTGGAAAAGGCAAAATAGAAGTTGTATAAAATGATGCTATAAATATAGTGCGATATATATTGAATGATGAAATGCGGTCTGCTAATCACAAGTGATAAGAATACATAATAAATAGTAATAAAAATGAAGGTTGTATCACATTCTTAAATATGCTATAATGCTTTTTAGTTTAGTAAAGCGGATAAATGATAACATTAGTATATCGCACTATCAAATAAATGTAATATTAGTAGAATGGAAGATTAGAATGAAGTTATTAAGTATAGCAAGTGGAAGCAGTGGTAATTGTATCTATATTGGTTCGACATCAACGCATATACTGATTGATGCAGGAATAAGTCGTAAGAGAATTGTTGAAGGTCTGAATACACTTTCTTTGACGCTTGATGATATTGATGCTATTTTTATAACACATGAGCATATAGATCATATTCAATCATTAGGCGTATTAGAGAGGACAAGAGTGATTCCTGTATATACATCAGCAGGAACAGCACAGGGTATAATGGCTACTAAGAGTCTTGGGAAGATACCTGAAGGTATCTTCAATATAGTATCAGCAGATGAGCTGATATCGATAGGGGACCTTGTAGTTAAGCCATTTACAATATCACACGATGCTGCAGAACCTCTTGCATATAGAATTGAGAGAGAAGACAAAGCAGTTGCAATTGCGACAGATATGGGAACTTATGATGATTATACAGTTAGCAGTTTAAAAGGTCTTAATGCAATTCTTCTTGAAGCTAATCATGATCTCAATATGTTGCAGGTAGGAAGTTATCCGTATTATCTAAAACAGAGAATATCTGGAGAATATGGACATCTTAGTAATGAGATGTCAGGAAGTCTTCTTAATAGAATACTTAATAAGAATCTCAAAGATATTCTTCTTGGACATCTAAGTCGTGAGAACAATTATGAAGAACTTGCGTATGAAACAGTATGTTTAGCTGTTAATCAGGGAGATACTCCTTATAAAGCTGAAGATTTCAATATAAAAGTAGCTAAAAGAGACAGAGTAACTGAACTGGTGATTATTTAATCTGGTGGAGGAATATTATTAAATGAAGAAAACAATTATTACAGTAGTTGGAAAAGACACAGTAGGAATTATAGCAAAGGTTTGTACATATCTTGCAGAAAGTAATGTTAATATCCTTGATATCTCACAGACAATCGTATCAGAATATTTTAACATGATGATGATTGTTGATACTAACAATGCTAATAAGGCATTTGATGAATTAGCATCAGAACTTGCAAAACTTGGTGAAGATATTGGCGTTAATATAAAATGTCAAAGAGAAGAGATTTTTAGTAAAATGCATAGAATATAATCAGTTTGGCAAAGAGGAGATTAACATTATGATTAATATGTTTGAAGTCAATGAGACTAATAAAATGGTTGAGCAGGAGAATCTTGATGTAAGAACAATTACAGTTGGTATTAACTTACTTGACTGTGCAGATTCTAATCTTGATGAACTTAATAGAAAAGTATATGAGAAGATTGTAAGAATAGCAAAAGATCTTGTAAAAACAGGTAATGACATAAGCAGAGAATTTGGAATTCCAGTTGTTAATAAGAGAATCTCAGTAACACCTATCGCACTTGTTGGTCAGTCTGCATGTAAGACACCACAGGATTTTGTTACGATTGCAAAGACTCTTGACAGAGCTGCAAAAGAAGTTGGAGTTAACTTTATCGGTGGTTATTCAGCAATTGTATCAAAAGGAATGACACCTTATGAAGAGAACCTTATAAGATCAATACCGGAAGCACTTGCATCAACAGAGAGAATATGTAGTTCTGTTAACGTTGGTTCAACTAAAACCGGTATTAACATGGATGCAGTAAGACTTCTTGGAGATATAGTTAAAGAGACAGCTGAATATACTAAAGAAGATGATTCACTTGGATGTGCAAAACTTGTTGTTTTATGTAATGCACCAGATGATAATCCATTTATGGCAGGTGCATTTCATGGAGTATCTGAAGCAGATTCAATTATTAATGTTGGCGTAAGTGGTCCAGGTGTGGTAAAATATGCATTATCACAGGTGAAAAATGCTAATTTTGAAGTACTATGTGAGACAATTAAAAAGACTGCATTCAAGATTACAAGAGTTGGACAGCTTGTAGCACAGGAAGCATCTAAGAGAATGGGTATTCCATTCGGTATAATAGATCTTTCTCTTGCACCAACACCAGCAGTGGGTGACAGTATTGCTGAGATTCTTGAAGAGATGGGACTTGAAAGAGTTGGAGCACCTGGAACAACAGCAGCACTTGCAATGTTAAACGATCAGGTAAAAAAAGGTGGTGTAATGGCATCATCATATGTAGGTGGATTAAGTGGTGCATTTATTCCTGTAAGTGAAGATCAGGGAATGATAGATGCAGTTAACGCCGGTGCACTTACAATTGAAAAGCTTGAAGCTATGACATGTGTATGTTCAGTTGGTCTTGATATGATAGCTATTCCTGGCGATACAAAGCCAGAGACTATATCAGGAATTATTGCTGATGAATCAGCAATTGGTATGGTTAATCAGAAGACTACAGCAGTAAGAATTATACCTGTAATTGGAAAAACTGTTGGTGAAGTGGCACATTTTGGCGGTTTATTAGGTTATGCACCAATTATGCCTGTTAATAATTTTGACTGTTCTGTTTTTGTTAACAGAGGCGGTAGAATACCAGCTCCAATTCACAGTTTTAAAAATTAATGATAGAGAGGCGTATTAAAATGGAACGATTGATTATTCCACAAGGATATCATTCAGAGCTTAATTTGCATGATACACAGATTGGTATCAAGACAGTAAAAGATTTTTTTCAGAATCTGTTAGCTGAAAGATTAAATTTATCACGAGTAACAGCACCTATATTTGTAGATCCTTTATCAGGTCTTAATGATAATCTTAATGGTGTTGAGAGACCGGTTTCTTTTGGAATTAAGGAATTAGGTGACAAAGAAGCAGAAGTAGTACATTCACTTGCAAAGTGGAAGAGATATGCTCTTAATAAGTATGGTTTTTCTGTTGGGGAAGGACTCTATACTGATATGAATGCAATCAGACGAGATGAAGATACAGATAATATACATTCAATCTTCGTTGATCAGTGGGACTGGGAGAAGATTATAACTAAAGAGCAAAGAACAGAAGAATATCTTAAAGAAACAGTAAAAACTGTATATAAAGTACTTCGTAAGACAGAAAAATATATGTCAATTCAGTATGATTATATTGAAGAGATTCTGCCACATGATATATTCTTCATAACAACTCAGGAACTTGAAAATATGTTCCCTGATTTTACACCTAAGGAAAGAGAGTATTACATAGCAAAAGCAAAAGGTGCAGTATGTATTATGAAGATTGGAGATGTTCTTGAATCAGGCGAGAAACATGATGGAAGAGCACCAGATTATGATGATTGGGAACTTAATGCAGATATTCTTGTATACTATCCAGTGCTTGATATTGCACTTGAATTATCATCAATGGGTATTCGAGTTGATAAGAAAGCACTTTTAAGTCAGTTAAAGAAAGCAGGATGTGAAGAAAGAGCAAAACTTCCATTCCAGAAAGCAGTAATAGATGGAAAACTTCCATATACAATCGGTGGTGGAATTGGACAGTCAAGAATATGTATGTTTTTCTTAAGAAAAGCACATATTGGAGAAGTTCAGTGTTCAATTTGGCCTGAAGATGTTGTAAAAGAAGCAACTGCAAAAGGTATACAGTTGTTGTAATTGTTTGAATATTAGATTATTAAAAAAGTCAGACTGAGAATTTAGAATGTAAATAATTCTCAGTCTGTTTTTGCATATTATCAATATTTGTGCGATTGTGCATTATTAGAATATTTAAATTTAGTTAAAGAGTTTTCTAACTGCAAACTTTGTTTCGACCATTTTGTTTTGCTTTGTAGAGTTGTTCATCTGCTTTTAGGAAGATGTCTTTACTATCGTTACAGTCTTCATTAGTCTCCGATACTCCGACACTGATACTAAATCTTTTAATACCGTCATTAGTATCAAAAGATTCATTGGCAAATTGTGTCCTGATATATTCCGCAATCTCTACTGCACTGTCAAGTCTGGTATCAGGAATGATAATAGAGAATTCTTCTCCACCATATCTTGAACAATGGCATGGTATAGTAAGGCTTTTTATAAGTTTGGCAATTCTGCAGATAACTTCGTCACCAAACGCATGACCATAAGTATCATTAATATTCTTAAAATGATCTATATCAATAACTATTAATGAAAAAGGAGTTCCATTTTTTTGGTAAGTCATATATTCCTGATAAAGCTGTTTATAGAACATTTTGTGATTATATAATCCTGTCATAGAATCTACATCAGCTCTTTTTTCCATGATTTTTACATAATCCTGTACATGCTGTATAAGAAACAATTCTACAAGTATACTGCCACAGAAGATAGATATATTAATAAAGTTGTTGAGTGGCGGAAAGTATGGTGTATGTGGGTAAAAATATAATTCCTTTAACGCATATACAGAAACACATATCAATAACTGTACCCAAGTAAGAAACTTATCCTTATAAAGCGTTGTAATGATAAGTGGCAACATTAAAAGCATGGACATAAGTTCAACACTTGTATGTATCCAGATAGCAGATGCAGCAAATATACTGATTAAAATAATTGTACTAAGGAACATAGTTCGTTTGTAATATATTTTTCTTTTTATCTTGCTTAAACCTATAACAATAAGCATAGCTATACCTTGCATGCCACTTGGTTTTACTATAAATAACCAAAAGTAGCGGATTCTGCCACATTCAGAATTTGGCTTATAGAAGACAAATAATAGAAGTTCTACAGCTAATACTAATATCCATATTTTATAAAAAGCTTTAAAAGTTATCTGATTCCACTCATCAAATTCACTTTTAGTAACTTGCTCTGGTGGTTTTATATTATTTTTTGGTAATCCCATTATACTCCTCCTTAGTATGAAATAATATATAATCTGTCATAAATAATATATTGTTTCTATACGTATTTGAAATGATATTATTAATATTAAATACTATATATTTATAACAATCTTATGTGGAAATATCAATATCAAAATGAAAATTTTTATTATATAAATATTTCGGAGATATTATGTATCTAAATAATACTTTTTATAAGATTCATGGTTAAGTTACTATGATTTTAGCCCGATAATACAAGAAAGTGTGTTTGAACTAAAAATAGTGGAAAGGTATGGATAGGGTTATGGGAGAGAAGAAAAAGTATCTAATCGCCGGAGTGTCTGTAGGTCTTGCATTAGTTGCAGTTATTACTTGCTTTGGAGTGAGAAATCTTGTTAGAGGAAAAGCTTCTGATACGTCGGCTGAAGCTACAACACAGGTGGCACTTGTTGAGAAGAATGAGGGAACTTCAAAAGACAGGTATAAGGATGAAAAAAAATCAGAGTCGGCAGAAATGCCACAATCTAAACAGGAAGTAACAGATACTAATGAAGAGACGGCATCAGTAGGAGAAGAGTCTTTAGCAGAGAATACGTCATACGTAGAGACAATCCAACAGATTAATCAGAAGAAAAAAGATTATGCATATTTTATTCGTGTTAACAGGGCAGCTAATTGTGTTACTGTATATGGTCGTGATAGTAATGATGATTATACAGTGCCACTTAAAGCTATGGTATGTTCAACAGGGCGTGATACACCATCTGGTGTATTCTCAACAAGCGACTATTATGTATGGCGTAAACTTGTTGGCGGAGTATATGGACAGTATGCAGTTAGAATAAGTGGTCCGATATTATTTCATTCAGTACCATATTATAGTACTAATAAGAATGATCTGGAGACAGAAGAATATAATAAACTTGGTATAGCAGCATCTCTTGGATGTATACGATTAAGTGTAGCAGATGCAAAGTGGATATATGATAACTGTGACAGAGGTACAATAGTTGAGATATATGATGATGCAGAGAATCCGGGGGCACTTGGCAAACCATCATCTATTAAGATTAATGCAGGATGTGGATGGGATCCTACAGATCCGGATGAGAATAATCCTTGGCATCATTCAGTTGTATCGATTGAAGGTGTATCAGACCGACTTGTTGAGCGAGGAGATATATCATTCGATAGAAAAAGCGGTATAATAGCTTATGACGGTTCTGGTAATGATGTTACAGACAGAGTACAGGTATTTGGTGATGTAGATGTATATACTACAGGAACTTATGATGTTACATATTCATCATCTGATGAAACAGGAACAGGAATATCATATACAATAAAAGTAACAGTAGTAGATACAGTAGCACCGGCAATTACAGCATATCCGGTTAATCATGTAATTACAGCAAAGACTAATGTCAATGATGATTTTTTCAGAGAAGGAATGGCAGTATCAGATGCAGGAATAGCAATGAGTCTGTCAGAGGTAAATGTGTCATATGAACCATTACATGAGGGCGATAATGTTATAAAATATATAATTCGAGATGCATCCGGTAATGTTACAGAGTATACTAATAATGTGTTTACAGATAGAATTGCACCACAGATTATATTAAAAGAAGATAAGAATGTATCTGCAGATATAGTGATTGATGAAGCCTATGCAAGAAGCAGAGTAGTTGATGTAATCGAAGCGAATGAATTAGATTCATCGGGTATACAGATTGCGATAAACCAGATATCAGAGAGAGAATATAGCATAACATATAGCTGTTTGGATTTTTATGGTAACGTTGGAAGTGTTACTGAGAATATAATAGTATCTTAAATTGATTGATAATTTATTTTATGTTATATATCATATATCACTAGAGAATGGAGATATAACTAGGTAATTAAAATGTAGCAGATTAGTTAAAATATGATATATATTAGAATGATTAAGTGATGATGAGCCTTAATTCAGATTTAGAATAATTAAAATTTAGAATAATTAAAACTTAGAATAATTAAAACTTAGAATAATTAAATTATGATAGATATTGATATTTAAGATTAGATAATAAATTATGATGAATTAAGATAATATAATAACACCTGAGCGAATTAATATCAGAAAGTTGATTTTTAGTTTTTGAGAGGAATTTGCGAAGGTGTTGTTTTTTTACTCTAAGCATATGCTATTTTTAAAAAGTATATGTTGTTTTTCAAAGTATATGTTATTTTTCGAAAGTATATATTGTTTCTTAAGTATATATTGTTTTTCAAAGTATATGTTGTTTCTCAAAGTATATATTATTTTTCAAAGTATATGTTGGCATGTGTAATAAACTGTGCTAATATTGAAAATGGAGTATAAAAAAGTATAATATTGGCAGATATAAAAGGGTGAATCTATTAGTTAAAATTATGTAATGATATGATTTGAGCTTTGATAAGAGAGCTTTTATAATTGCGAGATATTATAACAAAAGATGAGGAGAGATTAAAAAATGAGACAATCAGCAATGTCAAAAATGTCAGATAAGATGTATCTGGCGGTCGTTATCAGTGCATTTATCGCAGTAATAGCAGGATTTATGCCTGATTATCAGAAGTCGTGGTATGCTAAGGAGAGACTTTGTAGTTATGATGAATATGCACATTATAATGGATATCCTGGAACAGAAGATTATCCAACTGCTTCAACCCGCAGCGAGATGAAAGAACTTAAGACATTTGTAATTGAAGCAGATGCAAAAGATATTAAAGCTACCGGTTTATATGTTACATTTAACGATATGAAACTTAGCAAATCAAAAGGACTTAAAATGTTTCGTAATCTTGATGATGGCGGAGCGGGACAGTTCTATATTGTAAAAACTGATAGTGGAGAGAGTATATTTGTACTTCTTGATGATGATACGATTACTCTTCCTAAGAGTGGTAAAGTAAGACTTCCAATTGGGAGCATTACAGATAAAAAGTATAATTCTATGATGAAATATTATGATGAAGTTGGAAGCGACAATGTAAAATGGTATGTTGATGCTGCAACAGACTGGAGAGAGAGTATTACAGCAAAATATGTAGAAAGGCAAAGATATCTTATAGGTTTTGTAACATTCTGTATATCTGGTGTTGTGATATATATAATATTAAAAAAGATTAAGTAGAATTTAATTAATGAATGTATGTTATGTAGCATTTGAAAGTTGGATTTTGATTATGACTTCAAGATTAGAATTATCAATATGACAAAAATAAGTGAAAAGGATGATATAATAATGAATAAAAAATCAGCATTTACAACATTATGCTATATAGAGAATGATGACAGTTATCTTATGCTTCATCGTGTAGCAAGAGAGAATGATATTAATAGAGATAAGTGGCTTGGCGTTGGTGGACATTTTGAAAAAGGCGAATCACCTGATGAGTGTGTACTAAGAGAAGTCTATGAAGAAACTGGACTTACACTTACATCATATAGACTTAGAGGCATAATCACTTTCGTATCAGATGAACAGGATGTAGAATATATGTTTCTCTATACTGCAGATAGATTCGAAGGTACAATGAATACCTGGTGCGATGAAGGTATACTTGAGTGGTATAAGAAGAGCAGAATAAGAGAACTTAACCTTTGGGAAGGTGATAGAATCTTTTTTAAACTTCTTGGAGAAAGAGAGGATGTATTCACATTAAAACTTGTATATGAAGGTGATATATTAAAAAAAGCAGTTCTTGGCAGCGATGAGATGGAGTTGTTTGATATTGTTGATGAAAGTGGAGAACCAACAGGTAAGATAAGAGAACGTTCACTTGTTCATGCTTATGGTGATCTGCACAGAACAGCACATATATGGATTGTGAATAAAACAGATAATGGTAAATACAAAGTGCTATTACAAAAGAGAAGTAAAGATAAAGACTCGTATCCTGGCAATTATGATATCTCATCAGCAGGACATATTAAGGCTGGATATAGCTATGATGAATCTGCGATAAGAGAATTACAAGAGGAACTTGGAATTGAAGCCAAAGTTACAGAACTTAAGAGAGTAGGTCTATCAAGAATTAAGTGTAAGTCAGTATTCTATGGTAAAGACTTCATAGATAATGAAGTGAGTATGGTATACATATATGACAAAATGGTAGATGAGAGTAAGCTTGTATTACAGGCATCTGAAGTTGAATCAGTTAAATGGATTGATTATGAGGAATGTCTTAGTGAACTTAAGAATGGTAAAAAAGGCTATTGCGTGAGAATGGAAGAATTCTTAATGATAGGACGATATCTTGGAATTGTAGATTAAAAAAAGGGGGGATATTTTGTTATTGCAAACGACGGTGGCATTATTGTTATAAAACAGTGTTGATGATGTCTTGTTTTGGTTTAGCAGAGATAACATAACAGCAAGTAAGATATATAAGAAAGCGATAATGATATTATTCATTATCGCTTTCTTAATCCTCGTCAACATCTATAATTAAATCGTTTGGTATACAATTTAGTGTTTTACATATTTCAATCTAATATATTATAATACTTTTCCAAGGAAGTTAATCGTTCTCTCATTCTTAGGATGTTCAAATATCTCTTCTGGAGTACCTTCTTCGACAATTACTCCGCCGTCCATGAAGATTACTCTATCAGCAACTTCTTTTGCAAAACCCATCTCATGTGTTACAACGACCATTGTAAGACCTTCATGAGCAAGCTGCTTCATAACATCAAGAACTTCTTTTACCATCTCAGGATCAAGAGCTGATGTAGGTTCATCAAAGAGAATTACTTCAGGTGATAGTGCTAGTGAACGTGCGATAGCAACACGCTGTTTTTGACCACCTGAGAGCTGTGCAGGATAAGAATTAGCTTTGCTGTCAACACCAACACGTTTTAAAAGAGACATTGCAAGCTTGTCGGCTTCCTCTTTAGTCATGAGCTTATGCTTAACTGGTGCAAGTGTTATATTCTCAAGTATTGTAAGATGTGGAAACAGATTAAAGTGCTGAAATACCATACTTACTTTTCTTCTTAATGCATTAATATCTGTCTTAGGATCACAGATATTAATGCCATCAATGGTGATGTCTCCTTTGGTAGGCTCGTCAAGTCTGTTAAGACATCTGAGAAATGTACTTTTACCAGAGCCTGAAGGTCCGATAATTACGACACATTCTCCTTTTTCTATATGTTCATCTATTCCTTTTAATACTTCTAATTTGTTAAAGTATTTATGAAGATTATTAACGTATATCACTTCTTCTTAATCTCCTTTCAAATATGGCAAGACACTTTGTAAGTATCTTTACGATTAGGTAATATATAATAGCTATTGCTAAAAGAGGCAGGAATGTCTCATATGTTCTTGATATAATGAAATCAGAAGCCTTTGTAAGATCTGCTATTGCAACATAACCTACAATTGCAGTTTCTTTTATAAGAGTAATGAATTCATTGCCAAGAGCAGGAAGAATATTCTTAATAGCCTGTGGAATAATAATGTACTTCATTGTCTCAAAATATGAGAATCCAAGTGAACGTCCACCTTCCATCTGTCCTTTATCAACAGCTGTGATACCGGCTCTTATAATCTCAGAAACATAAGCACCACTGTTAATGCCAAAAGTTACGACAGCAGCAACAGTTCCGAGTTTGCTTTGGAATATAACCATATACTTAATAAGAAGCTGAACAACTGCAGGAGTACCACGAATTATATCAATATAGATACCGGCAATTACTGATGCAACAGTATTCTTTCCACGTCTATCTTTGCTAAGCCTCATAAATGCAACTATGAATCCAAGAATAACACCAAGAATAACTGCGAGGAATGATATATATAATGTTACCCAAAGACCATTTAAAAGTCTTATATATCCATTAGTGTCAATGAATACGAATTTACATTTATTAATAAAATCAAGGAATACATTACCTGTTTTTTCATAAGTCTTTGTAGTAGATTCATTATTAATATATTTATCAACAAGTTCATCATAAGTTCCATTTTCTTTAACTGTTTCAAGACCTTTGTTAATAGCATCAAGAAGTTCGCTATTACCTTTTGCTACAGCAATTGCATATTCTTCTTCAGAAGTATCATTAAAACATGTAAGTTTTGATTCATTAGCAGCAACAATCTTTTTAGCTGGGCTTGAGTCGATTACTACAGCGTCAACACCGCCATTTAGAAGTTCGACAGTAGCATCAGAAGCTTTTTTGAATTGTTTTACTACTGTATTTTTATCTGTAATAATCTCGTTGGTATCACTTGGTGTAACGATAAGGTCACCTGTTGTTCCTTCCTGAACAGCGACTTTTTTACCATTAAGATCATCAAGACTTGTGATATCACTTCCGATTGGAACTATTATACACTGTGTTGCAGTATAGTATGGAGTAGAGAAATCAACTGACTGTTTTCTCTCATCAGTGATAGTCATACCTGCAATTGTAACGTCTATTCCACCTGTAGTAAGTGAACCTATTAATGATTTGAATTCCATATTAACAACTTCGCAATCATAACCGGCTTCACTAAGAATTGCCTTAATAAGTCCAATATCAAATCCATCACATTCGCCATCATCATTGATATATTCGAATGGTGCGAATTCAGCATTAGTACCAACTCGTAAGGTCTTTTTGTTTTTGCTGTCTGAATTGCTTTTTCCATTGCATCCACATATTAATAGTGAGAATATAGTAAGCAATAAGAGCAGCTTTTTAATAGTTTTTTTCAATCTAATCTTCTCTCCTTTTATGAATTTAGAATTTTTGGATAATGAGAGATAGTTACTTTTAGAAAGCATAATTCTTCATTATCGGAGTCACAACTTTATTCATTATAAGGTATGAATATTAATTTAGCAATATAAAAATGTATAAGTACTTAAGAAAATGAATAAAACCAACAAAAAAGCATAATATGCATTATTAAATGAACTTATGTTGTAATAATGCCTAAAAATATAATTGTCTGGCATATTTAGGCGATTATGAATTAGAAGTCCATCGGCCAGGTGAGATTCCTGTAGCTTTTTTAAAAGCTCGATTAAAGTGATATTCATCACAAAAGCCTGTTTTTAGTGCAATCTCATTAAGTTTTGAAGTTCCATTTATAAGTAGGATCTTAGCTTCATTAATTCTAACTGTATTAAGATAAGCGAAGATTGTCATATCAGTCTGTGCTTTAAAGATACGATTAAGGTAGTCAAAGTTCATACCGATTTTAGAAGCAATATAACTGCCTGTAAGTTTATTCATGTATTCTTTATGAATAATAGTGAGGATACTATCGACTTTTGTAGCGTTTCTTGATATTTTTGTATCATAAGTCTGTTGATTAAGTGCAAGCTTGCTATAATATGAGGATATAAGTGTCAGAACTTTTATTACATCACATGAGCATATTGTCTTATAATATTCATATTTTTCAATAGAATTGCTATATGCATCAGATAGATTAAGTTCAATAGTTCTTACTGTTGCAATATCCTGTATATATATGTCACGAGGAATAAGAAGTCTTGCCTTGTCATACAGCTCATGATTCAATGGGCTTAGGCTATGTGACAGGTTCTGATTATCAATAATCATCTGTTGGACGTCACATATTTTCTTGCAATCGAATTCAGTAAAATTATTAACCGGCATATATATACGAAAAAAAGTACAGCCTGTTAAAGCATTTATTTTGTAATTATGATCTGGCAGGAGAAAAAGAACGTACCCCTTGCATAGATGGAACTTAAAATCGTTTTCGTATAAATCAAGCTCACCATGTGTTATGAAATACATAATATAGTCATTAGATGTCGTTTTAAAATTAAGTTCATCAGATAATGACATATCAGTCTTATCAACAAGGCTTATATAGAGCATGTGTGATGGTTTGTAGCATAAAAACATTCTGTTGTAATACCTCCTTTATTTGCTATGATTAAGTGGTTTAATAATATCTTTTTAATAATTGTGTATGTATCTGTTTGAGATTTGAACAGGATATATTGAAGATTACTATAATCAGTATAACTTTGTGATGTAGAAAAGTAAAGTATAAAGCTGAAATGTAAAATATAAAACAAAAAAGTAAAATATAAAACTGAAATGTAAAAAACAGGTAGCTATTATACAAAAATATATCGTGATTAGGTATTTTATTATCAGGTATAAACAGATAGAATATAATAGTATTTTATAGATGGTTGCATGTATAGACATATTGCAATCAATTACAATTAAAAACTAATATTACAGGGAGGATGTTAATATGTATAGTGCTAACGAGAATCGATATGAGAGAATGGAATATAACAGATGTGGGGCGAGTGGACTTTTCCTGCCAAAGGTATCACTTGGTTTGTGGCATAATTTTGGAAGTGTTGATAACTTTGAGAATATGAGACAGATGTGTAAGACTGCTTTTGATAATGGTATAACACATTTTGATCTTGCTAATAATTATGGACCAGTATATGGTTCTGCAGAAGAGAATTTCGGAAGGATTCTAAAAAAGGATCTTGGAAGTTACAGAGATGAACTTGTTATATCAACAAAAGCAGGTTTTGATATGTGGCCGGGACCTTATGGTAACTTTGGTTCAAGAAAATATCTTATTGCAAGCCTTGACCAGAGTCTTAAGAGAATGGGACTTGAATATGTTGATATATTCTATCATCACAGACCAGATCCTGATACACCACTTTTTGAGACTATGCAGGCATTAGATTCAATAGTAAAAAGTGGAAAAGCACTTTATGTAGGTATATCTAATTATAATAAAGAACAGACTAAGGAAGCTATGGCTATTCTTAAGGAACTTAAGACACCATTTATTATTAATCAAAGAAGATATTCAATTCTTGACAGAAATATTGAAGAAGATGGACTTAAATCTTTTGCTCACGATAATGGTTGTGGAATAATAGCTTTTTGTCCGCTTGAACAGGGATTACTTACAGATAAATATCTTAATGGAATTCCACAGGATAGCCGAGTAAGAAGAGATGGAAGATTCTTAAAAGAGAGTGATATTACAGAAGAGAAAGTTGCAAAATTAAAAGCACTTAATGAAATAGCATCTAAGAGAGGACAGACTCTTGCACAGATGGCTCTTTCATGGATTCTTAAAGATGATGAAGTTACAAGCGTTCTTATTGGAGCATCAAGACCATCACAGATAGAAGAGAATATAAAACTTCTTGGATATACTTCTTTTACAGAAGAAGAATTAAAACTTATTGATGATATTACATATAATAGAATATAGTTAATTATTGCTGTAAAATATCATATAAAATATGTCGAAGAAAATAAAGATGATATAAAACTAATATAGAATGTTTTTCTATGAAAGAATAGAAGAAAGCGGTTTGGACACTGATTCACATTTTGTTTTTAGTAAGGAGGAATGGGTATGAATGTGTCTGGAATAAATACTATTAGTACAATATATGGATATGATGCAGCTAAGAATAAAAAATCAGATGACAAAGGCGTAAAATCGCTATTACAGACATCGAAAGATAATAAAAATGAGACATATATAGAAGATACAAAAGATACTGCCAATCAGGGAATATATACGAATGTTACATATGATGATCAGACTAAAGAAATATTTACAGCAGATACACAAGCAATGTATCAGTTTATCAATAATCTGCTTACAACAGATGAAGATAACAATAAGAATACTGATGATTATTCGAAAGTACTTAAGATAGCAAGAAGAATAGCAAGAGGTGATAAAGTTCCGGCTTATGACGAGAAGAAGCTTATGGAATATAGCATGGATCTCTATCAGATGGCAAAGTCTTCAGCTATGCTTCATGCGAACAAGAAACATAAAAAGTACAAATCATTATATAAAGATGAAGATAAAAAACATGATATTGAGAAGATGATTAGGGTAATATCCGAAGATGATAGTACAAGCAATCAGGTTAAAATCTCAATACCAGCTGATACAGGCAACATCAGTGAAACTGGTGAGAGTGAAACATGTGAGTGATGAAGCAATATATAATGTAAATTTGTCTGTAGAATGCGAACTTTTTATAAAAAATAGAATGCGAGCTTATATAAAAAATGAAATGTGAGTTTTTATAAAATATAAAATTTGTACTTGCAAAATTGCAAAGCAAAGGATATAATAGCTTCTGCAAATAAGTTCATAATATGGATGAACGTTTCTACCAACTACCGTAAATAGTTGACTTGCATAATATATTTATTTAAAATCAAAGAGTAAATATATATTGGAAGTCAGCTATGAATGGTAGTTTTTTTGTCGTTAAATATAAGTTGAATACATATATGTAGACTGCACTACATATTAAGAATAGATATTTATTGACGAATAATTAGAATGTAAGCAGCAAAAGTTCTTAAAAGATTTGGAAACTACTAATTAATATATGTGAAGTAGAATCTTAGAGAACATTAAGTGGAAGGAGACACGGGATATGAAGTATGATATTATTATAATTGGAGCAGGTCCTGGGGGAATATTCTCAGCATACGAATTAGTTAAGGAGAACAGAGGACTTAAAGTGGCTGTGTTTGAAACAGGTCATTCACTTGATAAAAGACATTGTCCTATAGATGGAGATAAGATAAAGAGCTGTATCAATTGTAAAAGCTGCTCTATAATGAGTGGATTTGGTGGAGCAGGAGCTTTTTCAGATGGTAAGTATAATATTACTAATGATTTTGGCGGTACTTTGTATGAATATATTGGTAAAAAAGAAGCTATAAATCTTATGAAATACGTTGATGATATTAATATGGCTTATGGTGGTGAAGGAACTAAGTTATATTCTACAGCAGGAACAAAGTTTAAAAAAGTATGCTTGCAAAATAAACTTAATCTTCTTGATGCATCAGTAAGACATCTTGGAACGGATATTAACTTTATAGTACTTGAGAATATCTATGCTGAGTTAAAAGATAAAGTTGAATTCCATTTTGATACTCCGGTAAGAAGTATTGAAGTAATAGATGGTGGATATAAGATTATTACAGACAAAGATAGCTATGAATGTGAAAAATGTATAGTATCTGTTGGAAGAAGTGGAAGCAAATGGATGGAAACTGTATGTAATGAACTTGATATTCCAACTAAATCTAACAGAGTTGATATAGGAGTTCGTGTTGAGCTGCCAGCAGTTATTTTTTCACATCTGACAGATGAGTTATACGAGAGTAAGATTGTATATAGAACAGAGCAGTTTGAAGATAAAGTCCGTACTTTCTGCATGAATCCACATGGTATTGTTGTTAATGAGAATACTAATGGCATTGTTACAGTTAATGGACACAGTTATGAAGGCGAAGATAAGCAGACAGAGAATACTAACTTTGCATTACTTGTTGCAAAACATTTTTCGGAGCCTTTTAAAGACAGTAATGGATATGGTGAGAGTATTGCAAGACTTTCTAATATGCTTGGCGGTGGTGTAATAGTTCAGAGATTTGGTGACCTTGTAAGAGGAAGAAGAAGTAACCAGAAACGTATAGAAGAAGGAGTTGTAACGCCAACTCTTAATGCAACACCGGGAGATCTTAGCCTTGTACTTCCAAAGAGAATACTTGACGGAATTATCGAGATGATATATGCACTCGATAAGATTGCACCGGGTACAGCTAATGATGATACTCTTTTATATGGTGTTGAAGTCAAATTCTATAATATGGAAGTTGAACTTGATGAACACTTAGAGAGGAGATATAAAGGTCTATATATTATCGGAGATGGAAGCGGTGTTACACATTCACTTTCACATGCATCAGCAAGTGGCGTATATGTAGCAAGAAATATTCTTGAAAGCATTAACTAATGATAATTAGATATAATCAGAGTTATATTGGTATATATGCTATGCATGGCAGTCAGTATAAGTTTGATTAATATAGATAAAGTTCCATATATCTGGCAAATAATATAGATTAAATCGAATAGCGTATGTAATAATATAAGTTAACAGATTGGTAATACTATTTACTAAAAAGGATTTACAGGATGATAATGATCTTAAAGTACAGATAGGCTTTAGACATGGAACTTGTTAACCCTCATGGTTTATATAAAGCAAAAATAATTACACATATACATACGCTGTTCGTGTTTTGTCATATAAAATAGTATTAATGATCTGTGATTACTTATATAATAAAATAGATAAGTATAATATGTAAATTTATGGTATCATAGTATTGATATATAAATGAATAAATAGAAAAGTATATATAAATGAATAAATAGAAAAGCATATAAAAAGAAATCGGCTGTAAAAACAGCCTTAGATGAGGCACTTGCTCACATTCATGGGGCGAGTGCCTTGTTTTTATTATTTTGTTATAAATCTGTAGTGCAAATCTACAGGATTGTCTATTTAACTGTTGCGTTTCCATCCTTGAAAAAAATAAATCTGTGTCGAAAATCCACAGCTTTGCCTATTAAGATAGTCAGTTAACATCTGATGGATATACAACATAAAAAATCAACCAAAATGATTAATTTTAAGAAAATATTAAAAAAAATCAACCAAAATGATTAATTTTAATCATAGTCAAATAACATATTTTGTGTTAACATAGTATCAGAAATCACTTAAACACTGTGAAGAAAGATAGTATACCTTCCGCCTTTGTTATCCGGACGATATAAGAGGCGGATTTTTATTTACATAAGTAAATGATTAAGCATGTGCAGATAGGAAGTATCTATCTTATTCACAAAATCCAATAAAAAGTAGAAAATAAGAAAATATCAGGAGGGCAATTATGAAAGGATACGACAAATACGAAAGAGCATATTTTATGCCACCGGAATGTACATATGAATGGGTTAAAAAAGATTATATTGAAGCACCACCAATATGGTGTTCTGTGGATCTTAGAGATGGTAATCAGGCACTTATAGAACCAATGAGCCTTGACGAAAAGCTGCAGTTTTTCGAGATGCTTGTTAAGATTGGTTTTAAAGAGATTGAAGTTGGATTTCCTGCTGCATCTGAGACAGAGTATAATTTTATGAGAGCTCTTATTGAGAGAAATATGATACCTGATGATGTTACAGTACAGGTACTTACTCAGGCAAGAGAACATATTATTAAGAAGACATTTGAAGCTGTAAAAGGTGCTCCACATGCAGTTATTCATCTGTATAATTCTACATCTGTTGCACAGAGAGAACAGGTATTTAAAAAGAGTAAGGAAGAAGTTAAACAGATTGCTATTGACGGAGCAAAACTTCTTAAAAAGTTAGCTGAAGAGACAGATGGTAATTTCTCATTCCAATATAGTCCGGAGAGTTTTCCTGGAACAGAAGTTGATTATGCAGTAGAAGTATGTAATGCAGTACTTGATGTATGGCAGCCTAAAAAAGATAACAAAGCAATTATTAATATTCCAACAACAGTAGAGAATGCAATGCCACATGTATTTGCAACACAGGTTGAATATATAAGTAAACACCTTAAATATAGAGATGCTGTTACATTATGCCTTCATCCTCATAATGACAGAGGAAGTGGTGTAAGTGATGCAGAACTTGGAATTTTAGCTGGAGCTGAGAGAATTGAGGGAACACTTTTTGGTAATGGTGAGAGAACAGGTAATGTTGATATCGTTACACTTGCTATGAATATGTTCTCACATGGAGTAGATCCAAAACTTGATTTTCATAATATGCCAGAGATTCGTGCCAAGTATGAGCAATTTACAAGAATGCATGTATATGAGAGACAGCCATATGCAGGAGATCTTGTATTTACAGCTTTTTCAGGTTCTCATCAGGATGCGATTGCAAAAGGTATGGCATGGAGAGAAGAGAAAAAACTGCATAAATGGTCAGTTCCATATCTTCCGGTTGATCCTATGGATGTTGGAAGAACTTATGATTCAGATGTTATCAGAATTAATAGTCAGTCAGGCCGAGGCGGTGTAAGCTATGTTCTTAAACAAAATTTTGGTATTGCACTTCCAGACAAGATGAGAGAAGAAGTTGGCTACCTTGTAAAACATGTATCAGATGAAGAACATAAGGAATTATCACCACAGTGGATATATGAGATATTTGTTGATAAATATGTTCACTCACAGCCATTTTTCCAGATATCAGAATGTCACTTTAAACAGATTGATGGTATTATGGCTGAAGCTACAATTATACATGGAGCTAAAAAATGTATTGTTGATGCTAATGGTAATGGTCGTCTTGATGCTGTAAGTAACACTATTAAACAGTATTTTGGAATAAGTTATGAACTTACAGTATATGAGGAGCATGCACTTTCACAGGGTTCATCATCAAAAGCTATGTCTTATGTAGGAATAACTTGTGAAGACAAATTATATTGGGGTGCAGGCATAGATGATGATATTATCAAATCTTCAATTAATGCGTTAGTTGTTGCTGTTAATCAGCTTCCGGTATTAAAAGACGATACAAGTATACAAGATGAGAGACTTATACAGATAGAGAATTATATTCAGGCTAATTATCAGACAGTAACACTTGAAGATATTGCTGATAAATTTAACCTTACAGAGCAGTATGTTTCAAAGTATATAAAAGATAAATCAGGTAAGACATTCGGTGATATCGTTCAGAATATCAGAATGAAGAAAGCCAAGACATTGTTAAAAAATGGCAATATGACAGTTGAAAATATTGCAGCAGCAGTAGGATATCCTAATGTTGAACATTTTAACAGATTGTTTAAGAAAAAATATGATATGACACCAGTGCAGTATCGTAATTCATAAAAATCACAGTCCCTTTATGCAGGTTGTGCAATGTAGTTATTACGTATAGCAATACATAAAAGGACTGTAAAAATATTATGCATAATTGATAATAGTACAATGTCTGACTTGCTTTATTGTATATACTTGATATAATAATATTTAAGCAGGAAGCACTAAAACCTTAGCTTTGTGAGTATATACAAACCTGTTGCTTATGATTAAAAGGAGATAAAAATATGGCGAAGATAAGTAAAAAAACTAATTGTGACGATTGTCAATATTATGCATATGATGAAGATTATGAAAGCTATTTTTGTGAGATGAATCTTGATGAAGACGAGATGGCAAGATTTATGACAGCTTCATATGACAATTGCCCTTATTATAGAAGTGGTGATGAATACAGAGTAGTAAGACACCAGATGTAATAGATATTAATTATGAATACAAAAATTGAAAAACTTTAAAAAAAATAATGACATATTATATCTAAGGTGCTATACTAACGTTAATGTATTATTTTTGCAATGTATAAAAGCAGAGATAATGACTCTTAGAATAATTACTGAAAGGAAGTTTTTATTATGGAAAAGAAAAATATCGATTGGGAGAATATCGGCTTTGGATATATCCAGACTGATAAAAGATTCGTAGCAAATTATAAGAACGGAGCATGGGATGAAGGTACATTAACAGATGATGCTAATATAGTTCTTAACGAATGTGCCGGTGTTTTACAATATGCTCAGACTTGTTTTGAAGGAATGAAGGCATACACTACTGAAGACGGACATATAGTAACTTTCCGTCCTGATCTTAACGCACAGCGTATGGAAGATTCAGCCAGAAGACTTGAGATGCCTGTATTCCCACAGGACAAGTTTGTTGAAGCTATTGTAAAAACAGTTGAAGCTAATGAAGCATATGTTCCACCATATGGTTCAGGAGCAACATTATATATCAGACCATATATGTTCGGCAGCAGCCCTGTAATCGGTGTAAAGCCAGCAGAAGAATATCAGTTCAGAATTCTTACAACACCAGTCGGACCATACTTTAAGGGTGGCGTTAAGCCATTAACAATTCGTGTAAGTGATTTCGATAGAGCAGCACCTAACGGAACAGGACATATCAAAGCTGGTCTTAACTATGCAATGAGTTTACATGCAATTGTAACAGCACATGAAGAAGGATATGCTGAGAATATGTATCTTGATGCTGCTACAAGAACTAAAGTAGAAGAAACAGGTGGAGCTAACTTTATATTTGTAACTAAAGATAATAAAGTTGTAACTCCTAAGTCAAATAGTATTCTTCCTTCAATTACACGTCGTTCACTTATGGTTGTTGCTAAAGATTATCTTGGTCTTGAAGTTGAAGAAAGAGAAGTATATTTAGACGAAGTAAAAGATTTTGCAGAATGTGGACTCTGTGGTACAGCAGCAGTTATCTCACCAGTAGGTAAGATTGTTGACCATGGTAAAGAGATCTGTTTCCCAAGTGGAATGGAAGAGATGGGACCTATAACTAAGAAGTTATATGAGACATTAACAGGTATCCAGATGGGTAGAATTGAAGCACCAGAAGGATGGATAAAAGTTATTAAATAAAAACTGACTTTTGTTTTTGGTAATAAAAAGCTAGTTGTATACAATAAAAAGCTATGTGTATGTATAGGAACAATCTTTAAAATAGTATTTTAAGAATGTTTACTATATGACACATAGCTTTTTAAATATAAAAAATGTATCAGATTAATACATAATGATAAGAAACAATTTAATGCAGATTAATACAGCTTATCAATGATCTCTTCACAAAGATTATCAAGATAGCCATCATCCATCTTACCAAAATGTTCAACAATAAGTTCTTTTATTTTTTCAGTTCTCTTGAAGAATAATACTTCGTCAGGAAGTGAATTATCATCAAGAAGTTCATCAATGTTGTGAGCTTTGTATGTAGCAAAGAACCAGTCTTTAATCTCTTTAGTTGTCTTTTCTTCTGTTCCGGCTTCGCTTTTTAACTTCTTAGCAGATGTAAGTGAATTGATTCCACCATATAAGAAGACAATTAGCAAAGCAGAGAATACAATATAAAACAGAGGACTGTTATTGTATTTGATAATGCCTGCGATATTAAGAATCATATATATTGCACATATGAATGTGAATACAAGAAGTGATATTCCGGACGATTTAAGTTCCGTATATTTGCTTGATTTATTCTCGTATACAGGAGATTCATCAGTAGTGATATTGTTTGAATTATCTCTATCAATATCAGTTTCATTGTTAAGTTGATCTTCTAATTCGCTTTCTTTAAAGATTTTAACCAAAGTAGCAGCTTTTTCTTCATCTTCAGGAAGTACATATACAGAATAGCTTATGAGTTCATCGTCATAATCCATACAGGCACTTTGGATATCAGAATATTTTAGAAAATCAACAAGTCGTTTAGCTGGTTCTTCTTCAAGATATATAAGCGGTACATGTGTGAGTTTTATATCATCATCAAGTGATTCAACAAGTGGCACATTGCAATCTTTACATATACTAATTCCAGCAATATATTCATTTTTGCATTTTGGACACCATGGCATAGAATAATCCCTCCCTATGAAATTAATAATCCTTTTCATTATATATTATAGAAGTAAGAGTTGCAAGCACATACATAATTTGATAAACTAAATTTTATGGAAATGTCAAAAGTTTTAATGACTTTAGCCATAGATTATTAAAAAAAATTAGGATATATACGCAAGTACAATTAAGTAATTTTAAGGAGAATGTACTGAAGTTAAAAAATGAGGTGAAAATATGTTTGATGGAATAATTTTTGATTTGGATGGAACATTGTGGGATGCGACAGATATGGTAGCTGTTGCATGGGAGAAGGTTATTAATGAAAAGACAGGACTTGGAATAAAGATATCAGGTGATGATCTCAAAAGATTATTTGGTCGTCCATTACCGGTTATTATAGAAGCACTTCTTCCAGAACTTACAAAACAGCAACAAGAAGAAGTGCTTGAAGTATGCACACAGGCAGAATATGATGAACTTAGAATTAATCCAGGTAAACTCTATGACGGTCTTGTAGATACACTTAAAGCGCTGAGTAAAAAATATAAACTGTTTATAGTTAGTAATTGCCAGGACGGGTATATTGAACTATTTTTTGAAGTGACAGGACTTGATAAATATTTTACAGATTATGAATGTCCGGGAAAAAGCGGGCTTCTTAAGGCAGCTAACAATAGACTTATAGTAGAACGCAATGCTCTTAAGAATCCGGTATATGTTGGTGATACAATGGGAGATAAAGAAGCTAGTGATGAAGCAGGTATTCCATTTATATTTGCTTCTTATGGATATGGAGAAGTAGACAATTACTATGCGAAGATTGAAAGTATAGATGAATTACAGAAGATATTAATGTAGCAGGATAATTGCTTTAGCAGGATAATTAACTTACTAGGATAATTAATTTAGCAGGATAATTAACTTAGAATGAAATTGATTTAAGAATGATAATTAATTTAGAATGAAATTACTTTAGAAGAATAATTAATTAAGAATGATAATTAATTAAGAATGATAATTATTTTATAAGAATAATTACTCTAGAAGGAGATGAAAAGTTGAAGATTACATTAGTAACAGTTGGAAAAATAAAAGAAAAATTCTATACACAGGCAATTGATGAGTATAGTAAACGTCTGTCAAAATATTGCAAACTTGAGATTATTGAAGTAGCAGATGAGAAGACAATGGATCTTAGTAAAGAAGGACTTAATCGCAAAGTGATAGAAAAAGAAGGCGAGAGAATTCTTCAGAATATAAGGGATGATGCTTATGTTATAGCTTTGGCAATTAATGGTAAGATGCTTGATTCAGTTGAACTTTCGGATAAGATTGACGAACTTATGGTATCAGGAAAGAGCCAGATAGTATTTGTAATTGGAGGTTCGCTTGGGTTGTCTGATGCAGTAATGAAGAGAGCAGATTATAGTCTTAGTTTTTCTAAGATGACATTTCCGCATCAGCTTATGAGAGTTGTACTTCTTGAACAGATATATAGAAGTTTTCGAATTATGAATAATGAGCCATATCATAAGTAAAGAATGATAACAACGAAGTTATATATTGAGTAAATGCCAACGATATGGTATGTAGTAAATATTAAGTTGTTAACAGATGTAAAAAGAGAGTGGGGATAAGGTGAATATTATAGAAGCAACAGGTTCTGATCTGAAAAAAGAAGATCTTAATCAAGAGAGAATGTATTATGTTAAACAATTTATTAAAGAGAATAATGCGGTTTGTATTACAAATGCAATAAATGAAGCAATAACATTGGCATCGGAATGTGGTGGAACAGTTGTATTTGAACCTGGAGAGTATAGAGCATATACGATAGAACTCAAAAGCAATGTTAATATTCTGCTTATGAAAGATGCAATATTATATGCAGCAAAGACAGATTTTAATACAGAATATTTTAAGCAAAAAGGTGAAGGCGGTAATTATCTGGCACCGGAAGTTAATCTGTATGCAGGACTTCAGGATCATGGACATACATATTTTGCAAATAGTCTTATATATGGTCATGATATATATAATGTTAAAATCTATGGAGAAGGTCTTATAGATGGAAGTTTTTATAATGAAGAAACAGGTTATCTTGATTATGTACTCTGGGGTGGAGATCCTGGTGGAAGCAAAGAACGTAACCTTCCGGGACATAACGGAAGTTGGTTTGGAAATAAAGCAATAGCACTTGTACGATGCAAAAATATTATTCTTACAGGGATATCTGTAGTTATCGGAGGACATTTTGCAATAATTGCAGAAGGCGTAGATAATATGTTAATTGATGATATTCTTGTTGATACTACAAGAGATGCTCTTGATATAGACTGCTGTCAGAATGTTACTGTGATTAATTCAACATTTAACTCACTTACAGATGATGCACTTGTAATAAAGGCATCATATGGAGCTGGTATTTTTATGCCGGCTAAGAATATTCTTATCGATAATTGCAAAGTATGTGGATATGATGCTAAGAGTGTATATATGAAAAAATATACATGCGATAAACTTGTTGCAGAAGACAGATGTGGTCCGACAGGTAGAGTAAAACTTGGAACAGAATCAACATGTGGATATGAGATAGTTACGATACGCAATGTAAGATTTGAACATTCAAGAGGTTTTGCATTAGAGGCAGTAGACTGCTCAGATCTTCATGATATTATATTTGAAAATTGTGAAATGTATGATATAAGCAGTTCTCCGATATTTATAAGAACTGGTGACAGACAGAGAATTCCAGTTACCGGTAAGAGTAAAGAGGAAACTATCGGAATAGCTGACATAAGAATTAATAATCCTGAATATGTGATTCCGGATAATGATAAGTATGACAGGTATCCTGCGTTAAGATTTTCACCATCTTATAATTATACAAGAAAAGTGAATATAGATGGTAAAAATACTATTTATATTGTAGATAATAATGTGCCTGCAAGAATTAACGAAAATGCAGATATTAAAGACGAAAAACATGCAAATGCAACTTCACGTCCAATAGCCAAAATATATAATATAGCAATTCGAAATGTAAAAGCTGTTAATGTAGATCCAAGATATCCTGTAATTATAGCAGGCCTTGTTGACAGCAAGATTGAGAATATTATAATCGAAAACCTTGATATTACATATCGTGGTGGAATGAATATGAATGATGCTGTATATGAGCAGCAGATGAATACATGTTATGAATATAGACAATATATGACCACAAAGCAACGTCAGATAGTTCCATGGATGGTTAATAGCTTTTTCTGTAAGAATGAAGGATTGCTTCCAAGAGCAGATTATGATAAGAAAAAAGGCTGGATAAAAGATCCATACAATGTACCAGAATTACCTGCAACATATCCGGAACCAAGTATATTTGGAATACTTCCTGCGTATGGAATGTATATAAGACATGCTAAGAATCTTAGTATTAATAATATAGCAACTCATTATATCATACAAGACGATAGACATGCAGTAGTTCTTGATGATGTTAGCAATATTGCTATTACAAATGCCAAGTTTGATATAGCAGAAGATGTTAGTGAGATAGTACTTGTAACGAATAACTATAAGCGACATACCGGATATGAATATCTTAAAAACGAAGAATACTTTAGCACTTCAATAGATAACTATAATATAGAAGAAACGCATTCAATTACGAAAGTTACAGTTAATGCACCAGCACCGGGAACACCAGAAGATTCGTTATATGAAGGCTATACAGTTCCTATGTCTGATAATGGATTTGTATATAAGAAAGATGAGATAAGAAAGACACTTCCAGCTAGTGTTATAAGACCTTATTTTGTAATGGATGGGATAAAAAATATGTCTCATGGAGAATCATTCGTTATGAAGATTAAGATAAGAGATCCTTATGCTGAGACACTTACGAATGTTGGTGATATAAAGATATACAACGAAAGTGTTCAAAATAGTGAATATGTATATAAAGGTTCTAAGAGAGATATTAGAATAAGACTTATTACCAAAGATAAAGATGCAGATTATGATGAGGCAACAAGACTTTTCAGATATACACCTTCTGTTGTAGTTAATGGAGAAAAGGAGTTCATATTTGAAGGTAATGATGGAATAATGCCTTTTATGGGAAAACTCATTATCAGAGTGAGTGATTGATTATCATAAAAGTATAATTGCAAACTATATGTTGATTATGATAGAATGTATAATAGGTTTAACTTTCTGAATAAAAAATAAATATTATTAACTTAAGATATAAAAAGTGAAATGTAATATTGAAACTTAAAAAATGCTTAGTCTTATGCGATAACTATATTGGAAGAATATATATTTGCATGTACAATCTTTTTGATATAAGTAAGATATATGAGAAAAGATTGTAATGATAGATATATATGAGAAATTATAGTTATCTGTATGCATTTAAAAGCCGATAAAAAATCGACATCCGTTTTTACAACAAGTAGAGTAGACTGAATAAAAATAGATTAAAACCGAGGTAAGATTATGAAGTTAAGCTCAGAAAATCAAATATATAGAATTTTTGTGCTTTTGGCTATAAGCGCAATTATATTATGGATATGTGCAGCAACCACGACATCGAAAGATGCTATTGGTGAGTCTGAAATGCAGGCTGAAAAAATAGATAGTGGATGGTATCAGGTAAGAGATATTAATGATACTAACATTATAACTATGCCGGTGACACTTACGTCTGATGAGAATGGTATGGTTCATATAGCTGCAACACTTAAAGCGAGTAATGGACAGGATTCATTTATTTTGTTTAGAACAGCTAAATGTAAAGTTAAAGTATATGTTAATGAGCGAATTGTATATTCATACGGTGAAGACGATAATATATTCGCAGGGAAATCTCCGGCATCAAGGTGTCATATAGTTAATGTTGGAAGAAGTTTTTCAAGAGATAAACTGGATATTGTTTTTTATGTTAATACACCTGGCGATACATTAAAGATTAATGACGTATATGAAGGAACAGAAGCTGAGTGTATAATGACTCTTATAATGGGAGATTTGTTTAATGCATTTACATCTGTAATACTTGTAATAATAGGCATAATAATAATTGTATGTTATATTGTATTTAAAAAGTATCTTTTAAATGGTAGAGAACTGATGTACATTGGTCTGATTTCATTAGTTACAGCAATATGGTCATTTACAGAGACTTCGTATATTGATTTTATTTTTAAAAACCCAAATATTTCGGCAATTATACGATATACATCATTTACACTTATACCATTACCTATGCTATTATATATAAAAGAAAGTTCGCCAGACAACAATTCAAAAGTTATAAATGCAGTTGGAATTATGAATGTTATTGTCTATATTGTAAGTATGGCATTATATGTTGGAAGAATTACAGATTACCAGAATATAATAATTTTTACACATATTGTACTTATAATTACAGTATTTATTACAGCATATAACAATATAAGAGCGTTTATAAAAGAAGAAAAAGTAGGTAAAAAAATAGTTATTGGATTGGCATCTGGCATTATGGTAATGGCAATAATCTTTGATTTGATCAGATACTATAAAGCAGTATGTGATGATAATGCAGGCTTTGTAAGACTTGCACTTATTCTATACATCTGTATATATGCACTTTATACACTTAACAATCTTTTTACGATGGCACAACTTGGTAATGAAGCAAAGGCATTAGAACAGATAGCATATACTGATCTGTTAACAGGCGTTAAGAACAGAGCTGCATTTGACAGAGATCTCAGAGAACTTCCTGCAAGCAGATATGGTGATATAAGAATCGTTGGCTTTGATGTTAACAATCTAAAACATACAAATGATACATACGGTCATATGGCTGGTGACAAACTTATAATAGCTGCAGCAAGGATAATAAGTGAAGCATTTAGGAATGAAGGAACATGTTATAGAATTGGTGGTGATGAATTCGAAGTTATTATGCTTGACAGTACACAAAGAGTATATGACAGATGTTGTGAGAAGATGGACAAAGTATCACAACTTGTCAATTCTAAGTCTGAATATCCAATAGTTATAGCTTATGGAGATGCAGTATTTGACGTTGATACAGACCGTGAATTTGATACGATGATAAAAAGGGCTGATGCAAAGATGTATGAGATGAAGAAAAGAATGAAAAAGCAATAAAATACTTACTTATTTTAGAAATTTTAAAATTTTCTAAAAAAAATCTTGTCAAATCATGAACATGATAGTATTATAGACAAGTAATTATTTTGCTATATTTCCGGAGTTAGAGACTACCGGAAACTAAGGAGGAAGAAAAAATGAAAAGAAATCGTTTAACAAGTGTACTCGCTGCAGCATTAGCAACTACAATGGCTTTTACAGCATGTGGAAGTTCTAACAGTAACAGTGGTAATGACTCATCAAAGAGCAATGACACAACAACATCAGCAGATTCTAAGAATGAAGAATCAGCAGACGGATATGAAGTTGCATTAGTAACAGATATTGGTACAATTGATGACAAGTCATTCAATCAGGGTGCTTGGGAAGGCGTAGAAAAGTATGGTGAAGAAAAGGGTGTATCATACAAGTATTACAAACCAGTTGAGAAGACAACTGTAGCTTACGAAGATACAATGAAACTTGCTATCGAAGGTGGCGCTAAAGTTGTAGTTTGTCCTGGATATTTATTTGAACAGGCTGTATATGATTTACAGACAGAATATCCTGATACAAAGTTCATCTTAATCGATGGTGAGCCTAATGACGGTTCAGGTACATATAAAACAGCAGAGAATACATTACCTATCTTATTCGAAGAAGATCAGGCAGGTTTCTTAGCAGGTTATGCAGCAGTTTATGACGGATATACAAAGCTTGGATTCATGGGTGGTTTAGCATTACCAGCAGTTATGCGTTATGGATATGGATATATTCAGGGTGCTGATTACGCATGTGAAGAATTAGGAATTGATTCAGTAGAATTAAAATATAACTATACAGGTACATTTACAGCATCTCCAGAAGTTGCTTCAGCAGCAGCAGCATGGTATCAGTCAGGTACAGAAGTAATCTTTGGATGCGGTGGCGGAATTGGTAACTCTATTATGTCAGCAGCAGAAGATGCTAATGCAGTTATGATAGGTGTTGACGTTGACCAGTCATCAGAATCAGATTCAGTAGTTACATCAGCAATGAAATTACTTTCAAATGCAGTATATGATGGTGTTAAATCATACTTTGAGGATGAATTCAAAGGTGGAGAAACAGTAACATATGATGCATCAGTAGATGGTGTAGGTCTTCCAATGGATTCATCAAAATTCAAAAAATTTGATGAGAAGACATACGAAGACATCTATGCAAAAGTTAAGAGCGGTGAAGTTAAGATTGACAATGATGTAACAAAAGAAGTTACAGGCATTGAAACAAAACATGTAAAAGTTGTTGTTGTTGAATAGTTTTGATAAGCTATGTAAAAGTAGTTACAAGTAATTATTATTAGTTTGACTTATAATAAATTATTAGTTACAATAGAGTGTGTGAGCATTCGTACTAACTGATACATATTTTAAGATGTGTAATTAAGGAGATGCTTTATAGCATCTCCTTTTTAACGGCACTATAAAAAAGAATAAAAAGCAAGGGAGGAATCCTAAGTGGATTACATTATTGAGATGCTTGGAATTACAAAAGAATTTCCAGGTATTATTGCTAACGATAATATTACACTTCAGGTAAAAAAAGGTGAGATTCATGCACTTCTTGGCGAAAATGGTGCAGGAAAATCAACTTTGATGAGTGTATTATTCGGCCTTTACCAGCCTGAAAAAGGTATAATTAAGATTAAAGGTAAAGAAGTTAAGATTAATGGACCTTTAGATGCTAATGAACTCGGTATAGGAATGGTTCATCAGCATTTTAAGCTAGTTCATAATTTTACAGTTCTTCAGAATATCGTGCTTGGTATTGAAACTGTAAAAGGTGGAAAACTTCAGATGAAAGAAGCAAGAGAAAAAGTTATTGCACTTAGTAACAAGTATAATCTTGCAGTTGATCCAGATGCACTTATTTCGGATATAACAGTTGGTATGCAGCAGCGTGTTGAGATACTTAAGATGCTATACAGAGATAATGATATCCTTATTTTTGATGAACCTACTGCAGTACTTACACCACAAGAGATTGATGAACTTATGAAAGTAATGAAAGGTCTTGCAGATGAAGGCAAGTCAATTATATTCATTACACATAAGCTTAATGAGATCAAAGCAGTTGCAGACAGATGTTCAGTTCTAAGACGAGGAAAATATATTGGAACAGTAGATGTTAAGACTACTGACAAAGAGGCAATGTCAGAGATGATGGTTGGCCGTAAAGTTAATCTTGTCGTTGAGAAAGGCGAAGCCAAACCAACAGATACTATTCTTGAAGTTGACAATCTTGTAATTAAGAATAAAAAGCAGGGACATACAAAGAATCTTATTAATAATATTTCATTTAATGTACGAAAAGGTGAGATTGTATGTATAGCCGGTATTGATGGTAATGGACAGACTGAGTTAGTACAGGCGATAACAGGGCTTATGCCAATTGATTCAGGAAAAGTATTTCTTAATGGAGAAGACTTTACTAACAAATCAATAAGATATAGAAATACACATGGTATGTCACATATTCCGGAAGATAGACATAAACATGGACTTGTTCTTGATTATACTCTAGCTGAGAATATAGTTTTACAGGAATATTTTACAGATGAATTCTCAAAAGCAGGATTTTTGAAAAAAGATAGTATTAATAAATATGCCGAAAAACTTATTGATAAATTTGATATCAGAAGTGGGCAGGGAATAATTACAAAATGTAGAAGTATGTCCGGTGGTAATCAGCAGAAAGCAATTGTTGCAAGAGAGATTACTAAAAAACATGATCTTCTTCTAGCTGTACAGCCAACAAGAGGACTTGATGTTGGTGCGATAGAATTCATTCATAAGCAGCTTGTAGAACAAAGAGATAATGGTTCAGCTGTTTTACTTGTCTCACTTGAACTTGATGAAGTTATGAATCTAAGTGACAGAATTCTTGTTATTTATGAAGGTGAGATAGTTGCAGAAGTTGATCCTAAGAAAGTATCTATTAAGGAACTTGGTCTGTATATGGCAGGTTCTAAGAAAGGAGAAAAATAACGGACATGAGTGCTGAAAAAGTAAAAGATAAAAAATCAGGTAATGGCTCTGTCGGAGTTATTTCCTCAATATTTGCTATTATAGTTGGTCTTATAGTTGGATTTATAATTCTTTTAATAAGTTGTCCAAATGAAGCAGTAGGTGGATTTGTAACAATTCTTACAGGTGCATTAACACATGGAACAAAAGGATTAGGAGATGTATTATATCAGGCAACTCCAATAATTCTTACAGGTCTGTCAGTGGCATTTGCATTTAAAACAGGTCTGTTCAATATCGGTGCTTCAGGACAGGTTATTGTAGGTGCATTTGCAAGTGTAACAGTAGGTATAATGTGCAAATCACTTGGTGGTGTTCATTGGCTTGTAGCACTTCTTGCAAGTGCTGTTGCAGGTGCACTATGGGCTATAATTCCAGGCCTTTTTAAAGCTGTATTTAATGTAAGTGAAGTTATATCATGTATTATGATGAATTATATAGGCATGTATTTTGTCAATTATATGGTTAAGAAGACACCGGCAATCTTTGATAATATGCGTAATCAGTCAAAACCGGTTGCATCAACAGCTAATCTGCCAAAAGCAGGGCTTGATAAGATATTCGCAGGTTCAAGTGCCAATATAGGTATAATAATTGCAATAATAGTTGTAATTATAATATATATTATATTAACTAAGACAACATTTGGATTCGAATTAAAAGCAGTAGGTCTTAATAGAGACGCAAGCCGTTATGCTGGTATTAATGAAAAGAAGAGCATTATATTATCAATGATGATAGCAGGTGCACTTTCAGGACTTGCAGGTGGAATGATATACTTAAGTGGTACAGGTAAATATATTGAAGTTGTTGACGTCCTTTGTGATGAAGGATTCACAGGTATCTCAGTAGCATTATTAGGTCTGTCTAATCCAATTGGTGTATTATTTGCAGGATTATTCATAGCATATATTACAACTGGTGGATTCTATCTTCAGTTATATTCATTCTCAACAGAGATTATTGATATTATTATTGCGGTTATAATATACTTCAGTGCATTCTCATTATTTGTTAAGAATGTAATAGCTAAGATAAAAGTGAAAAAAGAATTAAAAGCCGAATCAAAAGAAGGAGGTAATAAATGATGAGCGTTGTATATTTTGTTGTTCAGCAGATGATGTTATTCTCCATTCCTTTATTAATAGTAGCACTTGGTGCGATGTATTCAGAACGAAGCGGTATTATTAACATTGCTATGGAAGGTATTATGTTAATGGGTGCTTTTGCAGGAACATTGTTCTTAAAGTTTACTGATGGGACAATGAGTGGACAGTTACAGCTTATTCTTGCAATTCTTATATCTGCAGCAGTAGGAATTGTATTTTCATTATTACATGCTTATGCTTCAATCAATATGAAAGCAGATCAGACTATAAGTGGTACAGCACTTAATATGTTTGCACCGGCTTTTGCAATATTCACAGCCAGAATTGTACAGCCGGAACATGTACAGCAGGTACAGTTTACTAATACATTTAGAATTGCAAAAGTTCCTATTCTTGGTGATATACCGGTAATTGGCGATATGCTATTTAAGAATGCATATATTACAACATATATAGGTTTTGTAATACTTGCTGTCGCAACATATGCATTATATAAGACACGTTTTGGTCTTAGACTTAGAGCATGTGGTGAGCATCCTCAGGCAGCAGACTCTGTTGGTGTTAATGTATATAGAATGCAATATGCAGGTGTTATTATATCAGGTGCTTTAGGTGGAATTGGTGGATTAGTATTTGTTGTTCCAACATCGACTAATTTCAATGCTACTGTTGCAGGTTATGGTTTCCTTGCAATAGCAGTACTTATCTTTGGACAGTGGAAACCAATAAGAATACTTTTTGCTTCATTCTTCTTTGGATTAATGAAGACAATAGCAGCAAGTTATTCAGGAATTCCTATACTTGTTGATCTTGGAATCCCAAGTTATTTTTACAAGATGACACCATATATTGCGACTTTAATTGTACTTGTATTTACTTCTAAGAATTCCCAAGCTCCTAAAGCAGAAGGTATTCCATACGATAAGGGCGCAAGATAGAAGGAGATTTAATTATGAAAGATGTTATTGTAATCGGAGTTGCGGGCGGTTCCGCATCTGGTAAGACTACAGTTGCAGCGAGACTGAAAAAAGAATTTGGAAGTTCAGTAGAACTTATATCACATGACTATTATTATAAGAGCCATGATGATATGTCATACGAAGAGAGAAAGCTTCTTAATTATGATCATCCTAATGCTTTTGAAACTGATAGACTGATTCGTGATATTAAGAGTCTGAAAGATGGTAATGCCATAGATAGACCAGACTATGATTTTACTATTCATAACAGATCTGATAAGACAATAAAAGTTAATCCGGCAAAAGTAATTATTCTTGAAGGAATACTTATATTTGAGAACAAAGAACTTTTAGATCTAATGGATATTAAGATATATGTTGATACAGACGCAGACGTGCGTCTTATCAGACGTATCCTAAGAGATGTAAAAGAAAGAGGGCGTGATTTGGATTCGGTTATAATACAATATCAGAATACAGTAAAACCTATGCATGAGCAGTTTGTTGAACCTTCAAAGAGATATGCAGATATAATTATTCCAGAAGGCGGCCAGAATGAAGTTGCATTATCAATGATTATCAATAAGATTCGTTCTATATTAAATAACAATTAATTATTAGATACAAAGCGGTATAATGGAATTTACATTATATCGCTTTTTAATTATATAGTTAAAAAAGATAAAAGGAGTAAGAAAAATGGATGAAAATAATGAATTAATTCTGGCAATGGTTAGATATTATACAGGAGATCCAAAGCGAATTAATCATTTTCTTAAGGTGAATGCTTTTGGTAAGATTATTGCATCTAAAGAGAAAGTAGATAGCAGGATGTATAATATAATTGATGTAGCTACAATAACTCATGACATTGGAATAAAAGTAAGTGAAGAAAAATATGGAAGCAGTGCAGGCAAATATCAGGAGCTTGAAGGTCCGGCGATTGCAAAAGATATGTTATCAAAGTTAGAGTACGATGAAGGACTGATAGAGAGAACGATGTATCTTATTGGACATCATCATACGTATGATAATATAACAGGGTTGGATTATCAGATTTTAGTCGAAGCTGATTTTTTAGTTAATATCTATGAAGACGGTATGAGTAAGGAAGCTATTAACAGCGTTAGAAGTAAAATATTTAAAACCGATACAGGTAAAAAACTTCTTGATAGTATGTTTGATATTAAAGAGGAAAAATAATATAGAAAAGATTATATAGAAAGTAGAATATTCTGAACATATATATAGTGTCTATACAGAGAATATTTGAAATTCTAAATTGGTAAAAATATCCTGATATAAAAAACGAAGTATAATATCAAAAAAAACGCATACTATGCCGAAATAAAAGTTATGAAACGGCTGAAAGCCATTGAAAGATGAGAAAAAGCCTTAATTTTAGGAGGTATGGTATTATATGGAAACTAACATTTTGTTGGAGAATGGTACAAATGAATTAGAAGTTTTAGAATTTACAGTAGGAAACAATAATTATGGGATTAATGTTGCTAAAGTAAAAGAAATACTTACATCACAGCCGGTAACACCAATTCCTAATGCTAATCCTTCAATAGAAGGAATTTTTATGCCAAGAGATATGATGATAACAGTTATTAATCTGGCGAGAGTACTTAGTTATCCGGATTCAGAAGATTTTACAAAAGATATGTTTATTGTAACTAATTTTAATACTCTTAATGTTGCATTTCATGTTCACAAAGTAGTTGGTATACATAGAGTGTCATGGGCAGACATAATAACACCTGATCAGACTATTAGTTCTGCAGAGAGCAGTGTTGCAACAGGTATAATTAAACTTGATGGAAGAATTATAGTTATTCTTGATTTCGAAAAGATTGTATCTGATATTAGTCCAGAGACAGGTCTTAAAGTATCCGATATTAAGGCTCTTGGTGAACGTACACGAAATGATACACCGATATTTATATCGGAAGACTCTACACTTCTTATGAAACTTATAAAAGACTCACTTGCTAATTCAGGATATACTAATGTATCAGCTTTTCCTAATGGTAAGGAATTATGGGAAGAACTTGTAAGGTTGAAAGAAGAAGGAACAGTATTAGATAAAGTAAAATGTATAATTACAGATATAGAGATGCCACTTATGGATGGTCATAGACTAACAAAATTGGTTAAATCTGATGATGTATTGAAAAGTATACCTTTGATAATCTTTTCATCACTTGTTAATGAAGAGATGAGAAGAAAAGGTGAGCAGCTTGGAGCAGATATTCAGCTTTCAAAACCTGAGATAGGTAAATTGGTTAATGAGATAGATAAGTTACTGCATTATAATGAGTAGTAAGTATATTATAATGTGGCTATATCACCTTTATAAGTGGAAAGTACTCTGATTAAGAGCTTTATAAGTGGGTAGTACTGTGATTACGAGTTTTTATAAGTGGAAAGTACTCTGATTAAGACCTTTTATAAGCAAGGAGTACTGTGATTAAGAATCTTTTTAAAGAAGAAATACTATAATTAAGAATTTTTTAAAGAAAAGAAGTACCAAAGATTAAGATTCCTATATGGTTCACATATTGGTGAAGTAAAAAAATATTACAAGTTCGTGATATATATATATACATTTTTAAAAATATTTATTATAATAGAGATTGCACTTTAATCTGCACATATTATATGAGCGTTAAAGTGTAATCTTTTTTTGCAAAGAAGGAGTAAATGATGAGAGATATAAAAAATGAGATAGAACAGGCAGATTATGTACTTGTTGGAATTGGCAGTGAGTGGAAAGCACAAGAAGGAATGGAGAATACCATACTAGAGGCTTATAATAAACTAGCTGACATATTAAAAGATAAGAACTATTATATAGTAACAACATGTTATGATGATATAATATTCGATTCAGATTTGAAAAAAGAGCAGATTACAGCACCATGTGGAAGTATTAGAAGATATCAATGCGAGAATGGATGTACAGGCGTTATAAAATCAGAAGACGAAGTAAACAAAGATAGTACATGTCCTGTATGTGGCGGTCAATATGTTAAGAATATTGTGAAAGCAGACAAATATAACGAAGAAGGATATATGGATAGTTGGAAAAACTATGGAACATGGTTGTCAAGAACACTTAATCGTAAAGTAGTTATACTTGAGCTTGGAACTGATTTTACATATCCGACAGTTATACGTTGGGCATTTGAAAAAGTAGTTATGATAAATAATAAAGCATATATGTACAGAATTAATGAAAAATTCTGGCAATTAACTGAAGAAATCAATGAAAAAGCTGAAAGTATTAAGATGAATTCAATTGATTATATCAATAAATATTGAGAAATAACAAAAGGCTGACGATATATCATCTGTAGTAGTGTGCGAAAACACAGAAAAATTGAGGTGAGAAAGTTGGCTGATAAAGACAAAAATACAGAAGATTATCTAGATAGTCTGCTTAATGCTGCATTAAAAAGTGGCAATACTGATGATAATGATAATTCAGAGATGGCAAATATTGATTTTTCATCAGAAGCAAAAGAGATAAAAGAAGATGATCTGCAGTCTATATATGGAGATATGAGCTTTGACGATCTGATGTCACAGCATGAAGTAAGCAGTGCTTCATATACAATGGATGATATACCGGCAGAACCATCTGAGGATGTAACACCTGATAAAACATTAGAAGAATCATTAGAGAATGAAGCACCTGATAAAACATTAGAAGAATCATTAGAGAATGAAGCACCGGATGGAACGTTAGAGGAATCATTAGAGAATGAAGTGCCAGATGGAATATTATCGGACAAATTAGATACAATATCTGATATAGCTCAAGATGAAGAAGAAACTGGTGGTGTTAATAATACTGAGAGTTATGATGATATGGCATTACAGGAGAATACGGATTCTGTACAGAATGATGAACCAGGAATAGATGATGAATCAGATAATGTTGGATTGCCAGATGATATATCAGATGATGAGATAGGAATGGATAATCAATCAGAAGATGAATTATCAAATGATACTTTAGAAACTGGCAATCAAGATACTGCGAAGCCGGAGAGTGGACTATCAGAGAATTTGAACGAAACAGAAATTCAGGATAATATTGAGCCAGAGAGCAGACCATCAGAGAATTTGGCTGAAACAGAAATTCAGGATAATATTGAGCCGGAGAGCAGACCATCAGAGAATTTGGCTGAAACAGAGATTCAAGATACTGCTGAGTCAGAGAGCGATATATCAGATAATAACATAGAATTAGATAGTCAGACAGAAGAAGATGATATATCACAGATGAAAGACAACGCAGATAGTCATACAGATATAGTAGAAGAATCGGAAGCACAAGAGGTATCAGATAGTGGATTAGAAGATATATCTGATAGTGATAGTGGATTAGAAGATATACTTGATAATAATGAATTAGACAATATGTTTGATAGTATTAATCAATCGGATATTGATGGTATTAATGAATCAGATAATGTTTCGGAAGATATATCAAGTAGTGACAATGAGACAGACAGTATATCAGATAACAATAATACAGACAGTATATCAGATAACAATAATACAGATAGTATATCAGATAACAATAATACTGAACCGGCAGATACATTAGATAATGATAATAACGAAACTGATACTATATCAGAGGATTCTAATGGAGAGGATGAGGCTCTTAATTGGGATGAGTTTGATGATATGTTGTCATTTGATGAAGATACTCATGGCAATACAGATAGTATATCAGATATTGATTATGATAATGTAGATATAACAGGACTTGAAGATGAGCTTGATGCAATACCGGACAGAAAAGAGAATGCCAAGAATAAAAAATCTGATGATAAAAAAGTGAAAGCAGACGAGAATAATGCTGAACTTGATAATGCAAAAGGTACTAAGAAGAAAGAGAAAAAAGGCTTATTCTCAAAGCTGTTTAAAAAGAAAGCAGATAAGGATGCTAATGAAAAAAAAGAAGAACCACAGGAGAATGGTGCAGGCAATAGTGATGAAATATCAGGTTTGGCAGATAGCATATTAGGAGACACAGATAGTAATGATGTATCAACTGATAATTCAGATCTGCTTGGACTTGATGGAATGGATGTATTTGGAGATACACCAAAAGTATCTGATGCAGATAGCCTTCTTAATGAGCTTGGTGGACTAGGTATTGATGCAGATGAATTAGCTGATGTTCCAGAAAGAGGTGCATCATCAGAAGAAAAAGATTCAGAAGATGCAGATAAAAAAGGCAAGAAGGGTAAAAAAGGCAAGAAAGAGAAAAAACCTAAGAAAGAAAAGAAACCTAAAAAGCCTAAAAAAGAAAAGAAGAAAAAAGAGAAGAAGCCTAAAAAACCTAAGAAAGAAAAAGAACCTGTAGATCCATCAGAACTTCTTACAATAAAACCACTGCCAGTAGTATTCTTTGTTCTGCTTATAGCCGGTGTTGTAGTAGCAATACAAATATTTATAAGTTACTATCCATATAATACGTCTATAACACAAGCTAGAAGTTATTTTGAAAAAGGTAACTATAGCAAGGCATATATAGAAATAAGCGGATTAGATGTAAAAGAAAAGGATAAGCAGTTGTATGAACAGATAGTTATGGTAAATCGTCTTGAAAGATATTATGTATCATACTATAACTACAAAGAACTTAAGATGGAAGAAAAAGCACTTACAGCTTTGATTAGTGGTGTTGCAAAATATGATGAGATATACGAAGAAGCAAATCAGTTAGGTGTAGCTAATCTCATAGATGGTGTGAAACAGTCATTACTAGAGATACTCTCATCGAATTATGGAATAGATGAGAATAAAGCAAAAGAGATTAGTGCAATTGATGATGAACAGCAATATGAAGCAACAATATCAATCTATATAAAATAGTATGATGTAAGATTGAATAGTGGTATATAAAAACATATCATTTTTTCAGGTAATAGAGATTGATATGCTACCCTCATATAGGACAATGAAATATAAAAGTCCTATATGAGGGTATTTTTATGCTTTGTGACCTAGTTAGCATGCAAGACATGAACTATTTACTTATGAAGAAGAATCAATGGCAAAATCACTAGAATGGCTATTATAATACGAGATACAAATTATTTACTATGGCAAGAGAGAAGTATTCGTTATAATTATAATTATGTAAAAAAATCTTGCAAAACTATTAAATCTATGATAAAAATATACTATGCAAAAGTAGCGAATTAGCAAACTAAAGCAACTGAATAAAACAATTATGAATAAAGTAATTATGTATAAAACAAATATACATGAAGTATGCATGAAGTGAATATGTATAAAACAAATATGCATGAAGTAATTATGTATAAAACAAATATATATGAAGTAAATATGAATGAAATAATTAAAAATACAATAATTACAATAGAATAATTGAGAATAAGGCAGATGTGAGAAAGTAAGTAAAAGAATAGATATACAAACAGATGGAAGGAGCAGGCAGTAAATATGATAGCGATACTTGATTATGATGCAGGTAATTTAAGAAGTGTTGAAAAGGCATTGAATTATATAGGTGAGGATACAGTTATAACAAGAGATAAAGATGTGATAATGAATTCTGACAAAGTAATACTACCAGGTGTAGGATCATTTGGTGATGCTATGGAGAAATTGAATAATTATAATCTTATAAATACGATCTATGATGTTGTAGACAAGAAGATACCATTTCTTGGGATATGTCTTGGACTACAGTTATTATTCGAAGAAAGCGAAGAGACACCGGGAGTAACAGGACTTGGTATTCTCAAAGGGAGAATCAAGAAGATTCCTTCAATTGATAATATCAAGATTCCACACATGGGATGGAATTCAATAGATATAAAAGATGGTGCAAAGTTATTTAGAGGAATGTCAAAACAGGAATATGTATATTTTGTTCATTCATACTATCTTGAAGCAGAAGATGAGAATATAGTAGCTGCAACAACAGAATATGGAACACATATACATGCGTCTGTTGAATCAGGCAATATATTTGCGTGTCAGTTTCATCCAGAGAAGAGCAGTGAAACAGGCTTACATATATTGCAAAATTTTGTAAATCTGTAAAATAAGATTAATTTAAGATTGATTAATGAGGAGCGATTATATATGTATACAAAGAGAATTATCCCATGTCTAGATATAAAAGATGGACGAGTTGTAAAAGGAATTAATTTTGTTAATATAAAAGATGCAGGTGATCCGGTTGAAGTTGCGACTGCTTAGGATAAAGCAGGAGCAGATGAAGTTGTATTTCTTGATATTACAGCATCATCTGATAATAGAAATACAACAGTTGAGCTTGTAAGAAAAGTAGCAGAAAAACTCTTTATTCCATTCACTGTTGGTGGAGGAATAAGAACAGTTGAAGATTTTAGAGTACTTCTAAGAGAAGGTGCTGATAAGATATCAATCAATTCAGCAGCTATAATGAATCCTAATCTTATTAGCGAAGCAGCGATGAAGTTTGGAAGTCAATGCGTAGTAGTTGCCATTGATGCTAAGAGAAGAGAAGATGGCGGATTTAACATATATAAAAATGGTGGAAGAGTTGATATGGGAATTGATGCAGTTGAATGGGCAATGAGAGCAGAGAAACTTGGAGCAGGTGAGATACTTCTTACAAGCATGGACGCAGACGGAACTAAGGCAGGATATGATCTTGAACTTACGAAGATAATAGCAGATAATGTATCTATTCCTGTAATAGCTTCTGGAGGAGCTGGAAAAAAAGAACATTTTTATGATGCGTTTGTAAAAGGTAATGCAGATGCAGTCTTAGCAGCATCACTTTTTCATTATAAAGAATTAGAGATTAAAGATCTGAAAGATTATCTTGCTAACAAAGGAATACCAGTAAGAATATAGCTTGCATAACATATATATAAGGACTATAATATGACTGTTATGTATTATTAATATTATTAAATTACTAAATATTAGAGATTAATCAAAAGTTTAATATTTTTAATATTTGCAATAGCTATATTTATAAAAAACAGACAGGAGATACTATAGATATGTCAATGATTACTAATGACTGGCTTGATTCAGTAAAAAGTGAATTTGCAAAGCCATATTATAAAGATTTATATAATTTTGTACGTGAAGAATACAGTACAAGAGAGATATACCCACCTGCAGATGATATATTTAATGCATTTCATTTTACACCATTAAGTAAAGTAAAAGTATTACTTCTTGGACAGGATCCATATCATAATTATCATCAGGCACATGGACTTAGCTTCTCAGTACTTCCGGATCAGAAAGATATTCCACCATCACTTCAGAATATCTACAAAGAGCTTAATACAGATCTTGGATGTTATATTCCTAATAATGGATATCTGAAGAAATGGGCAGATCAGGGTGTTCTTTTATTAAATACAGTACTTACAGTAAGAGCACATCAGGCTAATTCACATCAGGGAAGAGGTTGGGAGACATTTACCGATGCAATTATAAAAGCTGTGAATGAACAGGACAGACCAATAGTATATCTTCTATGGGGTAAGCCTGCACAGAGTAAGATTAAGATGTTGGATAATCCAAAACATCTAATTCTTACAGCACCACATCCAAGTCCACTTTCTGCATATAGAGGATTCTTTGGCTGTAAGCACTTTAGCAAGACTAATGAATTTCTTGAAAAAAATGGAGTTGAGCCAATTGACTGGCAGATAGAGAATATCTAAGATTATTAATTAAGATATTTATTATATAAAAAATCACATTTCCGTTATAATAAAGTTTTTAAACTAATTTATATTATAATGAAAATGTGATTTTATTTTTTATCAAAAGCTAATTCTAAAAGCAAATTAAAATTTTACAAAAAGCCAATTCTAAAAGTGAATTATTATTTTACAAAAAGCAAAATCTAAAAGCGAATTATTATTTTATCAAAAGCCCATTTTTAAAGCAATTTATGAGCTTTTAATAAAATATTTCTAATGTGAATTAGTAATTCTAAATTCTATATAAGATTACTTTTTATTCATTAAATTCTTCTGTGCAGTAGATAACATAAGTTTAATTCTATTAAGCTGGTTAACTTCACTT